>ERZ827168.1846-NODE-1846-length-27115-cov-11.341094_pt1 | contig 27115 bp, 43 predicted proteins | sample MGYA00519868_ERZ827168 | MGnify/ENA primary metagenome ERZ827168 (study PRJEB31778, sample SAMEA3449271) | human gut metagenome | biome: human gut; feature: human-associated habitat; material: faeces | place: United Kingdom | collected 2010/2012 ...
AAAACAATTCATTATCAAATTTTATTGTTTACCAACACTATTTGACAAAGAACCGTTTTAATTATAAGTATTCTTTTAATAATTCAATATTTAATTCACCAAATTTTTTTAAATCTTTGGCAATCTTTAAAATTGACTTATCAGCGCTATTTTTATATTTATCAATTTTTTTATCAATTTCAATATTTCCCATTGTAAAGCCTCTAATTAACATATCAGCTATTTTAGCATCACTATTATCTTTCATAAATTCCATATTCATGGTAATTGAAGCAGTTATTTCTGCTACTATGTTAGTATTTTTAGCCTCTATTTTATATTTTTTTAATAAACTTTTAGTTTTCTTTAGAAAACTTTCATACCCTTTTAGTTCTTTTTCTACAACTGGTTTTATTTTATTATCACTATTATTTAATAATTTTAATAGTTTTGTAGTAGACTTTGCTCCCATATCTACATTTTTGTAAATATATAGAAGTAATTCATTATTTTCATTCATTTTTATCACCAATTATATTATTGGCTTATTTAGGAAAAATATACAGATAAACTTATTAAATATTGAAACTACCATTTTTAAAAATTTCAATAGTTTTATTATCATATGTATTGGCTATAATACTTAAGTCACTGGTTCCAATCATAATATCAACGTGATTTTCTGATTTGTTGTAGCCGATATTTTCTAATGATTGATTATCTAATTTATCACCTTCTTTTAAACATTCTTTAAAGCCTCTTCCTAAGGCAATATGGCATGAAGCATTTTCATCATATAATGTCTCATAGAATAGAATATTTGAAGCGGATATTTTTGAGTTATAGTCTACTAGGGCTACTTCTCCTAACATGTCTGATTCGGAATCAAATTCAATAATGTTCTTTAATTCATCTATACCGCTACTTGCATAGTAATCAGTAATTTTGCCGTCAGTGAATGTTAATTTTATGTCATTTATAACTATTCCTGAGTGAATTAATGGCTTTGAACAATAAACTATACCATTTGTTTTAAATTTATTAGGAGTAGTAAAAACTTCTTCAGTGGGAACATTTACTAGTAAATTATGGCCTTTAATATTACTAGTACCACCACACCAAATAGCGTTATCTGGTAATTCAATTTTAAGATTTGTACCAAGATTATTTTGATAGTGAAGTACTTTGATGTTTAAATTTGTTAACTTTTGACAAAATTGACTGTTTTGAGACATTTTATTATTCCAAGTAAGACATGGATCATCTTCGTTTATCATACAAATATCAAAAATGGTGTTCCATAATTTTTCTGTAGGTCTCTTGCTATTTGAAAAAATTATTTTTCCCCACTCTTCGGTTGCTACAGCGGCAATACACCATGATACTTCATTATTTTCTTGGAGACGACGATATAAACTTCTTGTATGTAGTGATTGATATGAGGCAACTTTTAACTTTTCAGAAGAGATATCGTGCATGATATTTGTTGATGATACTAGAAATAAGAAGGCAGCATCTTTTTTTGCATACTCATCATGAATACTTTTATTCCAAAAGCAACTACTTTTAATTGCTGATAGTGAAAACGAATCTATAATGATGTGTTTTAATTCATCATCATACCAATCATAATAAATATCTTCTACTCCTAATTCACATGCTACTTTAGTCAAAACTCTAATAAACTCTATTGATTCAATTGGAGCAGTTATGACTAGTGGTTGATTCTTTTTTATACATAAACCGTTTATTAGAAGTAATTTAGCATATTTATAATATTTTTCTGTCATTATTTATCACTTCCTATTTATATTATATAACAAAAAGCTGCTATTAAATAGAAGAAAATGTTATAATTATCCTTCTTTTATGATTATAAGTATAGAAAACCCACCTTTATAATAAAGATGGGTTAATAATTAAACTAATTCTAAGATAACTAATAAAGCGTTATCTCCTTTTCTTTCTTTCATTTTAACAATTCTAGTATATCCACCATTTCTATCTTTATAACGTGGAGCTATATCATTAAATACTTTATTTACACATGCTTCATCATTATGTAAAAATGCAAGGGCAAGTCTTCTAGAAACAAGACTACCATTTTTACCATATGTAACCATCTTATCAAAACATTTTCTAACTTCTTTTGCTCTAGTTTCAGTAGTAACAATTCTTTCGTTTTCAATAAGTTGTTTTGTTAAAGTAGCTAACATACTTCTTCTGTGTTTATTATCTCTTCCAAGTTTTCTATAAGCCACAATAATTCCTCCTCACTAATCTTCAGATTTAAAAGATAATCCCATATCTTTTACTTTATCTATTACTTCTTTTAATGACTTCTTACCTAAATTACGAATCTTCATCATATCGTTTTCAGTTTTATCAACCAAATCACGTAATGTTAAAATTCCAGCTCTCTTAAGACAGTTATATGCTCTAACAGAGAAATCTAAATCATCAATTGATACATCAAGCATCTTTTGAGTAGGATCATCTGTCTTACAAGTCATAAGACCAGTCTCATCAGCAATTTCATTCAAATCAGTTAAAATATTAAAATGCTCAATTAATATTCTACTAGCAAGTGCTATTGATTCTTCTGGTGTAATAGAACCATTAGTCCATACTTCAAGAACTAATTTATCATAATGATCATTTTGACCAACTCTCGCAGGTTCAACTTCATAATTAATTCTTTCAATTGGAGCATATAAACTATCAATAGCAATTACATTAAGCATATTCTTTTCAAATAATTTTTTATTTTCTTCAGCTCTTGTATATCCTCTACCAGTACCAATAGTCATTTCCATATTAAGACTACCACCTTCAGCAATATTAGCAATTACTTGATCAGGATTTAAAATCTCTATATCAGCATCTGCTTCAATATCTCCAGCAGTAACAACTTTAGGACCTACAGCAGATAATCTAAGTATCTTACTATAATCATCACTATGATTCTTAATAACAATACTCTTCAAATTTAATACAATAGCTGTTACATCTTCGATAACTCCATCCATTTTTTGGAATTCATGAGCAACACCTTCTATTTTAACACTAGTAATTGCATCACCTGGTAAACTAGATAACATAACTCTTCTAAGAGCATTACCTAAAGTAGTACCAAATCCTTTTTCTAAAGGACCAATTTCAAATTTACCATAAAAATTATCTTTAATATATTCTTTAACTTTATAATCTGGTTTTTCAAATTTTAACATAAGTATACTCCCTTTCTTTATCCACGACGTCTTTTTGGTGGACGACAACCATTATGTGGAATTGGTGTTACATCTGTTATGCTAGTTACTTCTAATCCAACTGTTGATAAGGCACGAACAGCAGCATCCCTTCCTTGACCTAATCCTTTAACGAATGCTTTTACCTTTTTCATTCCCATATCAACTGCTTTTTTACCAGCTGCTTCAGCAGCCATAGAAGCAGCAAATGGAGTTGATTTCTTACTTCCTTTTATACCTTGAGTTCCAGCAGAAGCCCAACTAATTACATTACCAGCTTCATCAGTGATAGTTACAACTGTATTATTAAATGTAGAATGTACATGAACTTCTCCATTAGGAACATTCTTCTTAACTTTACGTTTTCTTGCATTATATGTCTTAGCCATATATATCTATTCCTCCTTATCTACGCTTTCTTCTTATTAGCTACAACTTTACCTTTACCTTTACGAGTTCTAGCATTTCTATTAGTTCTTTGACCTCTAACAGGTAAATTCTTTTTATGTCTTGTACCTTGATATGAATTTATTTCCATTTTAGTCTTAATATTCATATTGACTTCTCTTCTTAAGTCACCTTCAACTGTATATTTATCGATTTCTTTTCTGATTCTAGCTAATTCATCATCTGTTAAATCTTTAGCTTTCTTATCTAAATCAACATTAGCAGCTGTTAATATAGTTTTAGATAATCTTCTTCCAATACCATAAATATAAGTTAGTGAAATTTCAATTCTTTTTTCATTTGGTATATCAATACCCTTAATACGTGCCATTACTATTTCCTCCTATTAACCTTGTTTTTGTTTGTGTTTTGGATTCTCACAAATTACCATAACTTTACCTTTACGTTTGATTACTTTACATTTTTCACACATAGGTTTAACTGAAGCTCTAACTTTCATTTTAATTCCTCCTATTTCCTACTTTTTATTATAAGTAATACGCCCATGTTTTAAATCATAAGGTGATAATTCTACGACAACTGTATCACCTGGTAGAATACGTATATTATTTACGCGCATTTTACCAGAAACATGAGCCTCTACAATGTGTCCGCCTTCTAATTCAACTCTAAATATTCCACCCTTTAAAAGTTCTATGACTTTACCTTGAGTTTCAATAATGTCGTTCTTACCCAAAATTATCATCTCCTGTCAAAATCTCATAACCATCTTTCTTAACCAAGACAGTATGTTCAAAATGCGCCGATGGTTTATCATCTTGTGTGATAATTGTCCAGTCATCATCAAGCAAATAAACATCAGCTGTTCCTAAATTTAACATTGGTTCAATAGCAATTACCATACCAGCTTTAAGTAGTGGGCCAGTACCCTTCTTTCCATAATTTGGAACATCGGGATCTTCATGTAATTCACTACCAATACCATGTCCTGTTAATTCTTTTACAACACCAAGTTTATATTTCTTAGCATAATTCTCAACAGCATTAGAAATATCACCAATTCTAGCTCCTTCTCTAACTTGTTTTAAACCTTCATATAAAGATTCTTCAGTATGCTTAAGCAAATATTTCTTTTCTTCACTTATATCTCCTACTGCATAACTCCATGCTGAATCTCCATGATATCCTTTATAACAAGCACATATATCAAGTGTTACAATATCACCATTTCTAAGTTTTCTCTTAGAAGGAATACCATGAACAACTTCCTCATTTACTGAAATACATATACTAGCAGGATAACCTTCATATCCTAAGCAAGAAGGATATGCATCTTTACTTATTATAAAATCATGTGCTAACTTATCAAGTTCCTTAGTAGTAATACCGGGTTTAATAAATGGCTTTAAATATTGATGTGTCTGATAAACAATATTACCAGCTATTCTCATTAAAGAAATCTCATAATCACTTTTAATACTAATCATTATTAATTATCTCCTTAATTTCTTCAAAAATATCTAATGCACTCTTTCCCTCAGTAACTAATACTTTTCTAAGTACACCCTTATTTTCATAATAATCGATAAGCTCTTTTGTTGTATTCATATAAACATCAAATCTTTTTTCAAAAGACTCTTTGTTATCATCACCTCTTACTGATAATCTATTACCACAACGATCACATATATTATCAACTTTTGGTCTTAAACTAGAAACATCTAAATTATATGAACTACCACAACTAGAACACATAAGTCTACTTAATGCTCTCTTTGTAGCAAGCTCTTTAGAAATATCTAAAAATATTACTAAGCCTAAATCTTTATTAAGTTCATTTAATAATTTTTCATAATAGATAGCTTGTTCCATACTTCTTGGATAACCATCAAGAATATAACCATTATTACAATCATCTTCCATAAGTCTATCTTTTAGAATTTTGAATGTAATATTGTTATCAACAAGTTGTCCACTAGCAAGAACTTCTCTTAATTTAATACCAATTTCACTATCGCCATCAGCAACATCACGAAGAAGTGAACCAACAGATATATGAGGAATATTATACTCATCACTAATCAATTTAGATTGTGTTCCCTTTCCAGCTGATGGAGGAGAAATAAATATAATATTCTTCATTAATATCTACCACCTTTACTGTAGCTTCTATTTACTAAGCTACTTTCAAGTTGTTTCCAAGTTTCTAATGCTACACCAACAACAATTAGAATACTAGTACCACCAATACTAACATTACTTGGTAATGATGTTGGAATAAAACTACCAAATACTATTGGAAGCCCTGCTATTAAAACAATAAATAAAGCTCCAACTAATGTAATTCTACTTAATACTGTACTAATATAATCTTTTGTTTCCTTACCAGGTCTAACTCCTGGAATATATCCACCTTGTCTATTCAAGTTCTTAGATAATTCCTCAGGGTTAACTGTTAAGAATGTATAGAAGAAACTAAATAACATTATAATAATTACATATGCACAAAATCCAACTGGTGTAGTATAGTTTACATACTTAGTAACAAATTCTACAAAAGCACTATTTTTATCCATAAGCCCAGCTATAAATGTTGGAATACTAAATATAACTGAAGCAAAGATAACTGGCATAACACTAGCAGAATTTAACTTAAACGGAATATAATTCTGTTTAGCACCATAAGCACTACTTGATTGATTAGCATATTGAATAGGTACTCTTCTTTCTGAACACTCAATAAATACAATACCAACAATAATCAATATATAAGCAATTATAAATAAGGCAAATGACGCAATACCAATAGCCATAGAAGAAGTATTATCAAGAACAAGTGCCTTGAAAGTACTACTAAACATATTTGGTATTGTAGATATAATACCTGCCATTATTAATAATGATACTCCATTACCAATACCTTTCTGAGTAATTTGATCACCAAGCCATAATAAGAATGCTGTACCACCAGTTAATATAGTTGCAATTTTAATATATGTAAATGCTGTAACATTACTTCCTTTAACAAAAGCAAATGCCATTGCAAATCCTTGCAAAAAAGCAATAACCAAACCTAAATATCTATTAATTTGATTAATCTTTTGCCTTCCAGCTGCACCAGATTCCTTTAGTTCAGTAAAGTATGGAACTATATCCATTTGTAAAATACTAGTTATAATAGATGCTGAAATGTAAGGCATAACTCCTAAAGCAAATATAGAGAATTGCTTTAAAGCACCACCTGCAATAGCATCATATAAATCCCATATTCCTAAATCAGATATAGCACCTTCTGTACCAGGAACCGGTATTGTTGTCCCAACAACAAATACGAATAAAGCCATAAGAGTAAAACCAACTCTTTTTCTTATATCCTTGTTCTTAGGGCTAAATAACAGCTTTAGTGTCTTAAACATCTAGATCACCTCAGCTTTTCCACCATTTTTTTCTATCTTAGCTTTAGCAGTTTCAGAAAAAGCGTTTGCTTTAACAACTAATTTCTTAGATAATTCTCCACTACCTAAAACTTTAACACCATCTAATTCTTTTTTAACAAGTCCAGTATCTAATAATAATTCTACTGTAACCTCTGTACCATCTTCAAAACCTTCTAAATCACTAACATTAATTGTAGCATAGTTAGTTCTGAAATTGTAATTGTTGAATCCTCTTTTTGATAATCTTCTGAATAATGGAAGTTGACCACCTTCAAAACCTAGTCTAACTCCACCACCAGTTCTAGCGTTTTGACCTTTATGACCTTTACCACTAGTCTTACCAAGACCACTACCAGCACCACGGCCTACTCTTTTTCTAGTTTGAACAGAACCTTCATTAGGTTGTAATTCATGTAATTTCATTATCCTCTAATCTCCTCTACTGTTTTACCTCTAAGAGTAGCAATATGTTCTGGTGATTTTTGATTCTTTAATGCATTTAAAGTTGCTCTAGCCATATTAATCTTAGTACTTGAACCAAGACTCTTAGATAAAACATCTTTAACACCTGCAAGTTCAAGTACATCTCTAACTGGTCCACCAGCCTTAACTCCAGTACCTTCTTTAGCAGGTTTTAACATAACTCTTACTGCTCCCTCTTTCTCAATTATTTCATGAGATATAGTACGATTATCAATTAATTCAACATTTATTAAATTTTTAGAAGCTGCTTGTGTAGCTTTCTTAACAGCATCTGGCATTTCTTTAGCTTTACCAATACCAATGCCAACTTTTCCTTTTCTATTTCCTACTACTACTGTAGCTGAGAAACGAAATTGACGTCCACCTGAAACAACTTTAGTTACACGATTAATAGCTATAACTTTGTCTTCAAGATCACTTTTTGGTTTTTCAACTCTTCTAGGTCTTTTCTTGTTATCTTTGTTATGTCTATCAAACTTTTTACCTTCAGGTTGTTTATTAACTTCTTTAGTCTTTTCGTCCATTAGTTATCCTCCTTATTAGAATTCTAATCCATTTTGACGTGCAGCATCAGCTAAAGCTTGAACACGTCCATGATATAGGTATCCACCTCTATCAAATACAACACTAGTAATCTTAGCATCTTTAGCTCTTTTAGCGATTACTTCACCGATTTTTGCAGCGGCCTCTTTATTTCCACCATTAGAAATTTTTAAATCTTTTTCTAAAGTAGATGCACTTACTAAAGTAACACCATTAACATCATCGATAATTTGTGCTGTAATATTAGCGTTTGATCTAAAAACACAAAGTCTAGGTTTTTCAGGAGTACCTGATAATTTTTCTCTAATTCTTTCATGTCTTTGAACACGCATTTCATTTCTTGAAACTTTCTTAATCATAAGCCCTTCTCCTTTACTTATTATTTAGATGCTTTCTTTCCTTCTTTACGTCTAACAACTTCACCTTTATAACGAATACCTTTTCCTTTATAAGGTTCAGGTTGTCTAATACTACGAATTTCAGCAGCAAATTGACCAACTGCACATTTATCAACACCAGATACTTCTATCTCAGTATTAGAAATAGCTTTAACAGTTAATCCTTCAGGAATTTCTGTTTTTACAGGATGAGAATAACCAGCATTAGTAGTTAAAATATTACCACTAACAGCAAATTTATAACCAACACCAATAATCTCTAATCCTTTTGTATAACCTTCACTAACACCTTTAATCATATTATTTAAATTAGCATTAGTAGTACCATGCATTTGGTTTGCTATTTTATTATCTTTTAATTTTAATACTGTAAGAGTATTTCCCTCAACTTTAACATTAACATCATTACTAAGTGTTAAACTAAGTTCACCCTTAGGTCCTTTTACAGTTACATTTTTACCATTAACATCAACACTAACATTTTCTGGAATAGTTAAAACTCTGTTTCCTATACGACTCATTATCTCACCTATTACCAAACATAAGCAATAACTTCTCCACCAACGTTATTTTTACGAGCTTCTTTATCAGTCATAACGCCTTTTGGAGTAGAAATAATAGCAATACCTAAACCATTAAGAACTTTTGGTAATTTTTCAGCATTTGCATATACTCTAAGTCCTGGTTTAGAAATTCTCTTAAGACCAGTTATTACTCTTTCTTTATTTTGACCATATTTTAATGTTAATGTTAATATATTATCTTTTACACTATATTCTTCAATAAAACCTTCATCTTTTAAAATAGTTGCAATTTCAACTTTCATTTTAGAAACAGGCATTTCAACAATTTTATCACGATTTTGGTTCTTATTACGAATTCTTGTAAGCATATCTGCGATTGGATCTGTCATATAAATCCCTCCTTCTTTATTTACTAAGTATAAAATACTATATAATTTATCAAATTAATAAATTCTACCAACTTGATTTTTTAACGCCAGGTATTTGTCCCTTATAAGCTAATTCTCTAAAGCAAATACGACAAACACCAAATTTTCTAAGTACACCATGAGGTCTACCACATATTTGACATCTTGTATATTCTCTAACCTTATATTTAGGTTTTCTTTGTGATTTTACAATCATTGATTTCTTTGCCATAGTTTCCCTCCTTATTTCCTAAAAGGAACTCCAAGTTCTTTTAATAAATCATAAGCTTCTTCGTTAGTCTTAGCAGTAGTAACAATTACGATATCCATACCACGAACTTTTTCAACTTCATCAAAATTAATTTCTGGGAAGATAATTTGTTCTTTTATACCGATAGTATAATTTCCTCTACCATCAAAACTCTTAGGAGATAAACCTCTAAAATCTCTTACACGAGGTAAACTAATAGAGATTAATTTATCTAAGAATTCATACATTCTTTCTCCTCTTAAAGTAACTTTACAACCAATCTTATGTCCTTCTCTTACTTTAAATGAAGCAATAGACTTTTTAGCTTTAGTTACTTCTGGTTTAAGACCTGTAATCTTTTCAAGATCGCTTACTGCATACTCTAACATTTTAGAATTACTAACAGCATCTCCTACACCCATATTTACTACAATTTTATCAATTTTTGGAACTAACATAACTGTTTTATAATTATGTTTTTCTATTAAACTTGGAACGACTTCATTTCTATATTTTTCTTCTAGGCGGTTCATTAATAATCCACCCTCCTTCCGAATTAGTCAATCTTTTCATTTGATTTTTTTGATATTCTAATTTTTTTACCATCTTTATCAAACTCAAATTTTATTCTAGATGGTTTCTTTGTTTTAGGATCAATTAACATAACATTAGATATATGAATTGGTGCTTCAACTTCTCTAATTTCACCATTTCCGCCATTGTATTTAGGTTTTAAATGTTTCTTTCTAACATTAACACCTTCAACAACAACTTTATCACCTAATACTGAGATAATTTTTCCTTCTTTGCCTTTATTAGCACCGGCAATTACCATTACTTTATCACCAGTTTTTAGTTTCATACGTATATCCTCCTTACAGGGTTATAGCACTTCTTTAGCCAAACTTACAATCTTTGTAAAGTCTTTGTCTCTAAGTTCACGTGCTACCGGACCCAAAACACGAGTACCGACAGGACTCTTATCATCTTTAATAATAACACATGCGTTATCATCAAATTTGATATAACTTCCGTCTTCTCTTCTTACTCCAAACTTACTCCTAACAATTACGGCTTTAACAACCTTCCCTTTTTTAATATTACCATTAGGAGTAGCTTTTTTAACTGTACCAACAACGATATCACCAATGTTGCCAGTTTTAACTTTGCTTCCACCAAGAACTCTAATTACTAATAATTCACGAGCTCCACAATTATCCGCTACTTTTAAGCGAGTTTCTTGTTGTATCATTTATTTTTCCTCCTTCCAACTAAAGGATTATAGCCTTTTCAATAACTTCGGCTAGTGCATATCTTTTAGTTTTAGATAATGGTCTAGTTGCAACTAGACGAACTTTATCGCCAACCTTGGCAATATTTTCTTCGTCATGAGCAGCATATTTCTTAGAGTATTTTACTCTCTTACCATATAATGGGTCTTTCTTTTGTGTTTCAACTTTAACAATTATTGTCTTATCAGCCTTATCACTTACAACAATACCCACTAACTCACGTTTCTTATTTTCTTTCATAAGAGCCATTCTCCTCCTCTTAATCTTCCATTTCTCTTTCTTTAAGAATAGTTTTAAATCTAGCTACAGTTTTTCTTAACTCTCTAATTCTTAATGGATTTTCTAATGTACCAGTTGCTTGTTTCATTCTTAAATTAAATAGTTCTTCCTTACTTTCAGCTATTTTTTTATTAATTTCATCAGTGGATAACTTTCTAATTTCATTAGTTTTCATTATTTTCACCACTTTCTTTCATAACAAATTTTGTTTTAATTGGTAATTTATGAGATGCAAGTCTTAAAGCTTCTCTAGCTGTAGCTTCATCAACATCACCAATTTCAAACATAATTTTTCCTTCTTTAACAACTGCAACCCAAACTTCTGGATTACCTTTACCTTTACCTTGTCTTGTTTCTAAAGGTTTCTTAGTAAGTGATAAATTAGGGAATATATTAATCCATACTCTACCACCACGTTTCATATATCTTGTCATTGCAATACGAGCAGCTTCGATTTGTTGAGCAGTAACCCAAGCACCTTCTTTAGCCATTAAGCCATACTCACCAAAATGAAGTTCAGTATTACCTTTTGCTTTTCCATCATATCTGATACGGAAAGTTTTTCTATGTTTAGTTCTTTTTGGCATCAACATGAGAATTACCTCCCTTTTCTAAAATTTCGCCTTTGTAAATCCATACTTTAACACCAATCTTACCATAAGTAGTATCAGCTTCACTAGTAGCATAATCAATATCAGCTCTTAAAGTATGTAATGGAATAGTTCCTTCAGAATATCCTTCACCACGAGCTATATCAGCACCGCCTAAACGTCCAGATACTAAAGTTTTAATTCCCTTAGCGCCAGCTTTCATTGTATTTCTAATTGCTTTCTTTTGAGCAACTCTAAATGATACACGATTTTCAATGTTATGGGCAATATTATCAGCAACAAGTTGAGCAACCATATCAGGGTTCTTAACTTCAACAACTGAAATTTGAACATTTTCAGAAACTAGTTTAGAAAGTTCTTTCTTTGCTTTTTCTATTTCTGTACCATTCTGACCGATAATTAATCCTGGACGAGATGTATTAATAAATACTTCTGTTCTCTTAGCATTTCTTTCAATAACAACGCTAGAAATACCAGCAGGTTTAAATTTCTTAAAAACATATTTACGAATTTTAACATCGTTATTTAAATTCTTAGAGAAATCTTTTTTATCAGCATACCATTTTGATGTCCAGTCCTTATTAATTCCTATTCTAAGTCCCACTGGACTAACTTTTTGTCCCATTAACAACTCCTCCTTTACTTATTATTTCTTTCACTTACAATTACTGTAATATGACTTGTTTTATGATCTTTTCTACCAACATGTCCTCTTGAATCCATCTTAGCTCTTTTCATAACTATGCCTTCATCAACATAACATGTAGATACATATAAATTGTTTTCATCTAATTTTAAGTTATTAACTGCATTGCTAGTAGCAGACTTTAATACCTTTTCAATAACTCTAGCGGCCTTTTGAGGTTGATTAGCAAGGATAGCCATTGCTTCATCAACATCTTTGCCTCTGATTAAATCAATTACTAATCTAGTTTTTCTAGGAGCTATTCTAATAGTTTTTGCTACTGCTTTAGCTTGTTTATTTTCCATTATAGTCCTCCTCTAAGAAAATTATTTCTTCTTATCTGCGCCGTGTCCACCAAATTTACGAGTTAGAGAAAATTCACCTAATTTATGACCTACCATATCTTCAGTTACATAAACAGGAATAAATTCTTTACCATTATGTACCGCAAAAGTGTGACCAATAAAATCAGGATAAATTGTTGAACGACGAGACCAAGTTTTAATAACTTCTTTTTTACCTGTTTCATTAAGCTTCTGTACCTTCTTTAGTAATCTATCAAATACATAAGGCCCTTTTTTTAAACTTCTTGCCATTATTTAATCATCCTTTCTTTTTTATTTACGACGAGTCACGATATACTTATCTGATTCTTTTTTATTTTTTCTAGTCTTATATCCTAATGCTGGTTTACCCCAAGGAGTCATTGGTCCACTTCTACCAACAGGAGCACGACCTTCACCACCACCATGTGGGTGATCATTAGGGTTCATAACAGAACCACGAACAGTAGGTCTAACACCTTTATATCTTGTTCTCCCAGCCTTACCAACTTTAACTAATTCATAATCTTCGTTACCTACAACACCAATTGTAGCACGACATGTTCCTAAGATTTTTCTAGTTTCACCACTAGCAAGTCTTATTAGAACATATTTACCTTCTCTACCTAATATTTGAGCAGATCCACCAGCACTTCTTGCAAGTTGTCCACCCTTACCAGGTTTTAATTCGATATTGTGAATAACAGTACCAACAGGAATGTTCATAATTGGCATTGTATTACCAACTTTAACATCCACCATTTCACCACTTTCAACAACATCTCCAACACTTAATCCTTTAGGAGCTATGATGTATGATTTAACACCATCCATATAACTAATTAAAGCTATATTAGCACTTCTATTAGGATCGTATTCTATACTCTTAACAACAGCAGTAACTCCGTCCTTAACTCTCTTAAAATCAATTAAACGATATTTTCTCTTAACACCGCCACCACGATGTCTAACTGTAATCTTACCTTGGTTATTACGACCATCAGTCTTTTTCTTAGTATCTGTTAAACTTTTAAGAGGTTTTTCATTAGTAATTTCTCCACTAACAAGTACACTTCTTTGTCTACTACCACTAGTTCTAGGTTTAAATACTCTAATTGCCATTACTTATTTCCTCCTCACTAATCAAAATTAATTGAATCTCCATTAGCTAATCTAACGCATACTTTCTTATATTTATTAGTCATACCAGTATACTTTCCAACTCTTTTCTTCTTAGGATGAGAGTTAGCAGTAGTAATACTAACAACCTTAACATTAAAGATACTTTCGATAGCTTGTTTAATCTGAGTCTTATTAGCAGTTGGAACAACTTTAAATACATATTTATTCTCATTAGCTAACATACTAGATTTTTCTGTAATAACAGGTGCTAAAATAATATCAAAATTCTTATTCACAAGAAAGCACCTCCTCTAATTTACTTAAAGCCTCATTAGTAATAACTAATTTATCGCAATTAACAACATCATATGTACAAACTTCATTAGGAAGTACAACTTTAACATTTCCTAAATTTCTAGAAGCAAGACATACATTGTCATTAAGTTCTTCAACTACTAATAAAACTTTACTATCAACTAAATTTAATTTCTCTAATAAAGAAATCATTTCTTTAGTCTTATTACTTTCTAATTCTAATTTTTCAAGAACTACTAGTTCATTATCTAAAGCCTTATAACTTAAACTAGATAATAAAGCAAGTCTTCTTTCTTTCTTATTCATCTTTTTAGAATAATCTCTTGGTTTTGGTCCAAAAACTATTCCACCATGTCTCCATTGAGGTGATCTAGTACTACCTTGACGAGCATTACCAGTTCCTTTTTGTCTCCATGGCTTTCTTCCACCACCAGATACTTCACTTCTAGTCTTAGTGCTATGAGAACCTTGTCTTCTAGAAGCACCAGCTAAAATTAAAGCATTATATAGTACAGCATCATTTGGTTCAATATTCCAAACGTTATCTTTTAAATTAATTTCCTTAACCTTTTCGCCATTAAGGTTTAACATATCTAATTTAGACATAATTTCCTCCTCTACTAAGCATTAGTTGTTTCTTCGTCTTGTACATTTTCATTAGTACTAACTTCTTCAGCTACTGGAGCACTAACTTCATATGAAACAAGTTCAACTTTGTTATTAACAACTCCTGGATTCTTAACTGCAGTTTTAATTAATACTAAAGACTTTTTAGGTCCTGGAACATTTCCTTTAATTAAGATAACATTATTTTCTAAATCTACTTGTACTATTTCTAGATTTTGAATGGTAACTTGTTCATTACCCATATGACCAGGCATTTTCTTTCCTGGAATAACTCTCATTGGTAATAATGTTCCCAATGAACCTACACCACGATGATATTGAGAACCATGTCCCATTGGTCCACGTGATTGATTATAACGTTTAATAACGCCCTGAAATCCTTTACCTTTAGAAGTGCCAGTTACATCAACCATTTCTCCTTCAGCAAATAAATCAGCTTTTACAACTTGACCAAGTTGATAATTACTAACATCTACACCCCTAATTTCTCTTAAGAAGCGCTTAGGTGTTGTGTTAGCTTTCTTTAAATGACCCATCTCTGGTTTATTACTAAGATTTTCTCTCTTATCGAAAGCCGATAATTGGATAGCATCATATCCATCAGTAGCAACTGTTTTAACTTGGCTAACAACGTTAGGTTCAACTTCAACAACAGTTACCGGAATTAAAACTCCATCCTTAGTAAAAACTTGAGTCATCCCGATCTTACGACCTAAGATTCCTTTCATTTTACATTCCTCCTATAATTGAATCTTTATATCAACACCACTAGGTAAATCTAGATGCTGAAGAGCATCGATAGTTTCTTTACTTGGGTTATTGATGTCTATTAATCTTTTGTGAGTACGCATTTCAAATTGTTCTCTAGAGTCTTTGTACTTATGTACAGCTCTTAAAATAGTGTACTTTTGAACATCTGTTGGAAGTGGAATTGGTCCACTAACTTCTCCGCCAGTTCTTTTAACAGTAGCTACGATTTTAGCAGCAGCATTGTCTAAAAGTCTGTGTTCATAAGCCTTTAATTTGATTCTCACCTTTGTGTTTGACATATAATTTCCTCCCTTCGCCTATATCTAGTATAGACTTGCTCCGACCGAATTACCTGATACAGCAATTAAATATTTAACAACTTAACCGGGTGTATCAGCAACCTCGCCCATCTAAGCCAGCCACACACTTAAAGATTATACTAGATAGTTTACATAAAATCAAGCCTTTTTTAACATTTTTCTAAATTTTATTTTCCCCTTTAATTATAAGTATTTCTATATCAATAAATTACCAAATATTTGACAACTCAAAACATCTTTACATTGACAAAAAAATTATTAGCAGTATAAACCACTAATAATTATTTCATCCCTAGTTCTTTCATAATATCATTAATAACTACTCTCTCATCAAAAGGATGCCTTTCACCATTAATTTCTTGATAATCTTCATGACCTTTACCCAATATAAGAATAACGTCCCCATCTTGAGCATTTTCAATACAATACTTAATAGCTTCCTTTCTATCAGGGATAATAATATATTCACCATTAGTCTTCTTCATCCCAACTAAAATATCCCTAGCGATATCATCAAAACTTTCATATCTAGAATTATCAGAAGTAATAATCGATAAATCAGCATATTTGCCAGATACTTCTCCCATATCAAATCTACGATCACGGCTTCTATTACCGCCACAACCAAATAATGAAACTATTCTCTTTGGATTATATTCTTTAACAGTTGACAAAATGCTCTCCATACTAACACCATTATGAGCATAGTCTATAAATACACTATATTTGTCTGATACATCTACTCTTTCCATTCGCCCACGAACTTTAAAATTAAGTAATCCATCTTTAATACTATCAGTATCTATATTAAGTAAACTACCTAAAGTAATTGCTGCCATAGCATTATAAGCAGAAAACTTACCTGGCATATTAACCATAAATGTATCTTCAACTAAACCATTAGTCTTAATCTTAATACCTAAGAAATCATTATTATGTAAATACTCAATATCAATGCATCTTAAACTAGCCTCATCAGAAGTACCATAACTATATACTTGACAACTACACTCTTTAGTCATATCTATATAATGCTTATCATCAATATTAAAAATACCAATACGAGACTGTTTAAATAACAAACTCTTACAATATACATATTCCTCAAATGAAGCATGTTCATTAGTACCAACATGATCTAAAGTTAAATTAGTAAATATCGCATAATCAAATATTAAATTCTTAACTCTCCCAACTTTTAAAGCTTGAGAAGAAACTTCCATAATTAAATATTCAACACCATTATCAACCATTTCTCTCATATATTTATATAATTCATAAGATTCAGGTGTTGTATTAGTATTGCTATAATATTTATCTAAGTAATATGTTCCAGTTGTACCAATAATACCTACTTTATAAGAAGCACTCTCTAATACCTTCTTTATCATAAAAGAAGTAGTAGTCTTACCTTTAGTACCTGTAATACCAATTAAAGTTAAAAACTTCTCAGGATTGCCAAAATAATTAGAACATACCTGACAGAAAACATCTCTCGTATTCTTAACCTTAACAACTGCTATATCATTAGATACCTCTATATCTCTTTCACATATTATAGCTGTCGCCCCCATAGAAATAGCCTTATCTATATAATCATGGCCATCACTATTAAAACCTACTAAAGCTATAAATAAGGAATTATTAGTCGTCTTTCTAGAATCATAAACCAAATTATCTATCGTAATATCAGTACTACCACCAACAACTTCACATTCAATACCCTTTAAAATATCATTTAATTTCATAATCCACCCCACTACTATATTATTAAACTTCTACAATAACATTATCTTCTTTTAACTCATCTTTAAATATTTCAGCAAATTCTACTAATTCTTTCTTTATGACATCCGGATATACTGCCTTAGTTGTCCTAATAGCATCGTATATATTCTTAAAATTTACTGTCGATCTATTCTCATACAAAGCATTCGAAAACATTTGCCTAAATATAACCAAAGCTATATCTGGATACCTTGAAGATAATTCATATACTCTCTTATATTCACTTGTCATATTAACAATAAACTTAACTATTTGTTCTTTAACAAAATATTTATATGGCAAATATACACCAGTCTGTTTCTCTATTTTAGGTAAAGTTCTTAAAAGTATTTGCACGCACATCTCTTGAGTCGGTTCACTAACATCAACCTTTTCAAATCTTCGCATAAAAGCCTTATCTCTTAAAATATATCTCTCGTACTCATAGTTTGTTGTAGCTCCAACCATCTTTATTGAGCCTCTACTAAGACCTTCCTTAAACATATTAGCAAGGTCCAAAGCTCCTTGACTAGTCCCACCAATTAAAGTATGAATCTCATCAATAAATAATATTGCTTTATCTAACTTCTTTAATTCTTCGATTAAAAGTAAAGCTTTATTATCACCATCATATTCCCCCACAATTGCTGATGTATTAATTCTATATATCTTATAACCCATCAAAGCATTAGGTACTTGTCCTCTTTGAATTCTATAAGCAAGTCCCTCAACAATAGCAGTTTTACCAATACCCGGTTTACCTACTAATACAGCTGACTTTTCCGGAGTAAGTAATACTAGTATTAACTTCTTAATTTCATCATCCCTAGCAATTGCTGGATCAGTTATATAATTAACATCAGTCAAAATATCTGAATACTTATCTAAAATACTTTCTCTCATTTTATCACCTAACCTTATACCAACCACAATCTATTTCTTTAAAATATCAATAATCTGTTTCTTTAGTTTATCATCAATACTAGTTACTAACTTCTCTATCTTAATTGATTTATTATATAAGTGAAGTTTATCTTCAAACTCATATAATTTACTAACTACTCCCTGTATACATTTATGAGCAGCATTTCTACTAATATCATAATTCTCACTAATCTCTGTCAAAGATAAATTATTAAAATAATATTCTTCAAAATATAATCTCTGTTTATCACTCAATAATTCACTATAATAATCATATAAAATAATAATATATTCTCTATCATTCATAATTATAAATCCTTAAATAATCCATATATATACTTCTCTATATCAAATACTTCTAAATCATCAGGACCTTCACCTAAACCAACAAACTTAACAGCAGTATTAGTTTCTTCTTTAATACCTAAAACAATACCACCTTTAGCAGTACCATCTAATTTAGTAAGAACAATTCCTGTAATATTAGTAATCTCATTAAAAGATTTAACTTGAGAAATAGCATTCTGACCTGTTGTAGCATCCACTACTAATAATGTCTCATGTGGTGCATCAGGTATAATCTTTTTTATAACTTTATTAATCTTACTTAATTCTTGCATCAAATTAGACTTGTTTTGTAAACGACCGGCTGTATCGACAAGTACAACATCATAATCTTCTTCTCTAGCCAAAGTAATACCATCATATATAACTGCTGAAGGATCTTTTGAAGAAGAACTAACTACTTTAGCTCCTATTCTATCTCCCCATTCATTAATTTGTTCAATAGCACCTGCTCTAAAAGTATCACCTGCAACAAGTAAAACTTTCTTACCTTCATTAATCATCTTACTTGCTAACTTACCAATTGTTGTTGTTTTACCAACACCATTAACTCCCACAAACAATATTACAGTCGGACCATCACTAGCATAATTAATCTTAGAACTTATTATTCCATTACCAACATACATAATAAATAATTCATCAACAATAATATTCTTAAGATCTTCTGTACTAGTAATCTTTTCTTCCTTAACACGATGTCTTAATCTATCAACAAACTTAACAACCGTATTAACGCCTATATCTGCAGTTATTAATATATCTTCTAACTCTTCAAAATAATCATCATCTATAAACTTATATTTATTAGATAAATTAGTTAATTTAGAAGTAAACTCTAGTCTAGTTTTCTTTAAACCATTATCATACTTAAAAACTTCTTTATCTTCTTTACTAAATACTTTTTTTAATTTATCAAATATTCCCATATATACCCCATCCTCCACCCAATTATATCATGGATACTATGAAAAATAAATAAATATAAATTATTTTACAAAAAAAAGAAACTATTTAGCTTCATCTGTCGCTCTAGTTTCTCTTATAACAGTTACTTTAACAGTACCTGGATATTGAATCTCACTTTCAATTCTATTCTTAATTTCTCTAGCTATTTGATAAGACATTAAATCATCTACTTCATCAGGTTTAACAATAACTCTAAGTTCACGACCTGCTTGAATAGCATAAGACTTATCAACACCCTTAATATCGTTACCAATCTTTTCAAGTTGTTCTAATCTTTGGAAATAGTTTTCTGTTGAATCATTTCTAGCACCTGGTCTTGAAGCTGAAATGGTATCAGCAATACTAACAATTGTTGAAATAACACTAGTGGCAGGTTCATCACCATGATGTGATGCAATTGCATTAATAACCACACTATTCTCGTTATATTTCTTTGCTAAATCAACACCAATCTGAACATGTGAACCTTCCATTTCAAAATCAATTGCTTTACCTATATCGTGAAGTAAGCCTGCTCTCTTAGCTAAATTTACATTCTCACCAAGTTCAGCAGCAATTAATCCTGAAATATTAGCAACCTCAATAGAATGTTTTAAAGCATTTTGCCCATAACTAGTTCTAAAATGTAGTTTACCAATAATATCTACTAAATCAGGGTCAATCTTTGATAAACCAAGTTCATAAACAGCCTCTTTACCATATTCCCTAATCTTTTGCTTAACTTCAGAACACATCTTATCATAAAGTTCTTCAATTCTAGCTGGATGAATTCTACCATCCTTAATAAGTCCTTCTAAAGTTAATCTAGCAATCTCTCTTCTCAATGGATCAAAACTTGAAATAACAATAGCCTCCGGAGTATCATCAATAATTAAATCAACCCCTGTTACTGATTCGATAGTACGAACATTACGACCCTCTCTACCAATAATTCTACCCTTCATTTCATCATTAGGTAAAGTTATAACTGATACAGTTTGCTCATTAGTAACATCCGCTGCATACTTTTCCATACTATTAATAAGTAAATTTTTAGCCTTACTATCAACATCTAACTTAGCCTCTGTCTCTTTTTCTTTAATATAAGTAGCAATTTCTACAGCCATCTTGTCTTCAACAGTCTTCATAACTTCTTTTTTAGCTTGTTCTCTAGAATATCCACTAATTCTCTCTAGTTCTTCTAATTGTTGTCTTTTAATTTCTTCTAGTTTGTCCTTAGACTCTTGAATCTCATCTTGTTTCTTAAGTAAATTTTTTTCTCTATCATCTAAGTTTTTTTCTCTGTCTTGTAAAGATTCACTTCTTCTATCAATGCTACTCTCTCTTTGTAAAAGTCTTTCTTCCATCTCTTTTACTTCATTTTTCTTTTCTTTAATATCTTTATCAGCCTCTAATTTTAATCGATGAACTTCTTCTTTAGTTTCAAAAATAGAATCACGTTTAATCTTATCAGCATCTTTCTTAGCTTTATCAATTATACTTAATGCTGTACTTTCTTCTTTCTTCTTTTTAATAAATAAAGAAACTAACAAAATAGCTACACCAACTATAATACCAAGAATAAACATTAAAATAAAAATAGCAATATTACCCACATAACACCTCCTCGTATCAAAAATATTTATAGAAAAAAACAATCATTTATATTTAAATCTATACAATATTATTGTATAAACAATTCTTATCGATGTCAAGTGAAAATATTAAAAAGAAGCTACTCACTAGCAACTTCCTTCTTAACTCTATCTATCCCATAATGTTTTCTAATTTCTGTCTCAAGTTGTTCACACAATTCAGGATTATCTTTCAAAAATTGTTTAACATTCTCTCTACCTTGACCAATTTTATCACCATTATAAGAGTACCAAGCACCACTTTTCTCTATTAAACCAATATCTGCAGACATATCAACAATCTCTCCAAGTTTAGATACACCTTCACCATACATTATATCAACACTAGTAGTTCTAAATGGTGGAGCAACTTTATTCTTAACAACCTTAATATTAGTCTTATTACCAATAATATCCGTACCTTGTTTTATCTGTTCACCACGTCTAATATCAAGTCTAACAGATGCATAATACTTAAGAGCCTTACCACCTGGAGTAGTTTCTGGATTACCAAATAATATACCAACTTTTTCTCTTAGCTGATTAATAAATATCACAATAGTATTAGTCTTATTAATTGAACCTGATAGTTTTCTTAAAGCCTGAGACATAAGTCTTGCCTGTAAACCAACATGAGAGTCTCCCATCTCACCATCAATCTCCGCCTGAGGCACCAAAGCAGCTACTGAGTCAATAACTACAATACTAACTGCTTCACTCTTAACTAAAGCATCACATATTTCTAAAGCCTGTTCTCCGGTATCCGGTTGTGATAATAACAATTCATTAATATCAACGCCTAAATTAGATGCATAAACTGGATCTAAAGAATGCTCAGCATCAATAAAAGCTGCTCTCCCACCATTCTTCTGTACCTCTGCAATAGCATGAAGTGCAAAAGTTGTCTTACCAGAAGACTCAGGACCATAAATCTCTATAATTCTACCCTTAGGATAACCACCAACACCTAAAGCAATATCAAGAGCAAGTGAACCACTTGGGCTAACCTCAACTTCAACATTTTCTTGCTCACCAAGTTTCATAATCGAACCTTTACCAAATTGCTTTTCAATATCTGCAAGGACTTGTGCTAATGCCTTATCCTTATCTATTCCATTTCCAACTGTTTTTGCCATAAATAAAACCTCCTTTACAGTTATAAACTCATTATACAATAACGTATTTTCATTGTCAACACAGTAAAAATTACCATTTATAAAATCTAAATAATAACCCTATACTAATTTTAAAAAAGTAAAAAAAAGATACTGCAAATTATTTTGCAATACCCATATTTTACAATAAAAATAAATTATTTTGCAGAAATATACTCTTTAGCCATTACATAATACTTAGCACCTGATACAACAGATAATACTGCTGCAATTATTAATAAATAATCAGATACTCTAATAGGTATTAATTCAAATGGTAAATTAGAGAAAAATGTTAAAGTTAAACCAACCATTAATGTAGCAGTTTTTACTTTAGCAATAGGAATAGCTGCAACTGCTTTACCCTTATTGCCAATTAACATTTTAATAGAGTCAACAACAATATCTCTAGCAATTATTACAACCGCAATAACCGGACTAATTAACTGATTACAAGCTAAAACAACTAAAACTGTATTAGTTAATAACTTATCACTAATTGCATCAATCATCTTCCCAAAATCAGTTACCATGTTATATTTTCTAGCAATATAACCATCTAAAAAGTCAGTTAAAGATGCAATTATAAATAATACCCCAGCAATAACATACTTAGAATCTAATAATACTCTTTTACCAACAGTCCATACCGGGAACTCAATATTAAATTGTTCAAAAGGTACTAACAATAAAATAAGTATTATAACTGACATAACAATTCTAGAAATCGTAATTTTATTGGCTTTATTCATCTTACTCCTCCTATCATATATGTTATATCATTAGAAGTATTACCATTATTTCTATTTAGAAAAAATAGACAACCTCCAACAATTACAACCATAATTACTCCAATTACTACCATCAACTTCCAATTAGTTTTCTTAGTACTCATACTAGTATAAGGTGATACAACTTCTTTAACTTCTTTTTGATTCTTAGCTTCCTCAATAGTTTCTATTGGTATTCTAGAAGTAAAATCAAATAAGAACTCATTGAAATCATCTAATATCTTCTCTGTATCTAATCCTAAATACTTCGCATAATCTTCAATTAATTTCTTTAAAGCAATAACATCTTTAAAATCTTCTTTATTTCCTGACTCTAAACTAATTATTTGATTTGGTCTTAATTTTAAATCAAGAGCAGCTTCTTCAACCGAGACCCCATTCTCTTCTCTTTTCTCTTTTAATTTATTACCAATATCGTGCATAATATCCTTCCTAAAATATATAAATATTATCTTATAAGCCACGTTCTGTACCCATAAAAGGCGGCAAACATTTATCTATGATTTCTCATCCATCTTCTGGTTCATTTCCCATCCAATAGTTCCTCTACCAAAATTTGAGTTTCTCACTTATGGGGTTTACCTCGTTTCACCCTAAACATTTCTATTTAGATTCGTCACTGTGGCACTTTAGATATTCGTTTCATAGAATACTCCTTAGAAACAAATAAAGCCGTCAGCCTAAACTGCCTTAAGTTATTTTTTCCTTAAGCATAAACACTACTACCATCTCAGATAGTGTGAGCGTGGACTTTCCTCTATAACAATTGCTATAGCGTTTGCCCAGATAATATCATTTATTGTTCTTTACCCAAAACAATTTTTTCTAATTGTGATATTCTTCTAATAATATCTACGTTAGTAACTTCTTTTTCGTCAACTTTTAAAGCTTGTAAGCTTAATTTTAAGTCTCTTACTTCTTGCTTTAATTCCTGATTTTCATTAGCAAGTTGTCTCTTATCATTCTCTAAAGCACTAATAATATTATCATACTCGTTATAATCACGTATAATAATATCCAAAAACTTATCAACTTCTTGCAAACGATAACCACGTGCATCAATTTTAAATTCTTTTTCTAATATATCTTGTTTTGTTAATTCAATATGACCTTGATACATATATTTCACCCCTATCACATTAAATAATAAGCAATGACATCACTGTCAAACAAATTATAACATAATTCTATCTAATAGTCAAATTAAGTTATTTCTACTCCAAACATTATATTTATCACGAGAATATATCTTAATATCTATTGGACTTACAAACTTCATAAATAATAAGTCTTCAATAACAATATCCATATCATTACCAAGTTTAAAACCATATTCAATTCCATCTAAAAAATCATCTTTTGAATCTGATAACTTCCTAATTCTTAAATTATTAGCCATATATACCGTCATACTAGTATTAACAGTCTTATAATCAATTCTAATAATATCCTCTATTATTAAACTACCACTACCACTTAATTGAAAAGTAATAGGTCTAATCTCTGTCTTAGGGATAATCTTCTTAAGCATCCTCTTATCCATATAATTAATAACACTACCACTAGATATAATACCCGGGGTATCAACAATAGTTAACTTATCATTAATAACGATATCTATCTTATCTAAAGTGGTTGAAGGATACATACTCTCTGTAATATTAGGACTCATACTAGTATAATTCTTAATAATCTTATTAAGTAAAGTAGATTTCCCACTATTAGTATTACCTACTAAATAAACATACCCAGTCTTATTATATTTATTAATTTTATTATATAAACTATCTAAATTATAATTCTTGATACTACTAACAATCTCTATATCCACAATACTGTTGATATTCATATTCTCTATATGTTTAATAATCTTATAATCTTTAACAGACTTAGGTAATAAATCTCTCTTCGTAATAACTAATAATACTTTCTTAAACTTACTAAGTAATTTTAAATTTAAATTTAATATATTAACAACATATACTACCAAATCATCTTTGTTAATTTTATCTAATATCTTTTCATAAGAAGAATTATCTCTACTAGTATACTTATAAACACCATAGTTTCTTAATCTAAAACATCTCTCACATAAATCTTTATTAAGATCATCTACATAACCTTCTTTATTACTATCTGTATCTTGTAATACTATTCCACATCCATTACACTTCTTAATCATAATATTTTCCTCTTTTAAAAATACCCTTCTTCTCTAAAATTTTTAATATCTTATGTTCACAAGTCCTACAAAAAATTTTTGTAGCAAGACGATCTTTATTTGACATAGGATTAACTAAAATAGTAGTAATGCCTACTCTATTACCTCCTAAAATATCCGTCATAACTTGATCTCCAACAATAGCCACATCCGAAATATTATAGTTAAACTTCTTAATAACCTTTAAAAACTTCCCTGTCATAGGCTTCCTACTATTATAAGAGCAATCCACTAATAACGTATCCTTAAACGGCTTTAATCTATTTTTAGAAGCATTGCTAAATATTATAACTTTAAAATCCATATCTTTTAAATCATTTATAAGATCAATAAGTCTCTTATTAGGCTCTTTCTCTACAAAAGGTACTAAAGTATTCTCTAAATCAAATAGTAAACATTTAATACCAGACTCTTTTAATTTATCATAATCTATATGATATATACTCTTCTGATATATATCAGGTCTAAATAACTCTATCATTATATCACCTACTCTTTTAATAATTGTACTAAATTTTCAAGAAAAAGTCACTAACATATTTTACTATTTATATCTATATAATTTATTAGGATGTGATATGTTTGTTATTTAATATGCTAAACTATATAGCTCAAAACTTAATGTTCTTTACTGGTTCTTATTCTAATAATGTTTTCCCTGAACCATTACCCAAAGAATTAGAGGAAGAATATATAACTAAAGCCTGCAATGGTGATAAAGAAGCAAGAAATAAATTAATTGAACACAATCTAAGACTAGTTGCCCATATCGTTAAGAAATTTGAAACCAAAGAATATGATGTTGATGACTTAATAGGTATTGGTACTATTGGTTTAATTAAAGGTATCGATACTTATTCTCCTAATAAAAAAGTAAAACTAACTACTTATGCTGCTAAATGTGCTGAAAACGAAATATTAATGTACTTTCGAGCTGACAAAAAGAATAATTCTAATATAAGTATTTATGATGAAATAAGTTATGACAAAGAAGGTAATAAAATAACTATCTTAGATATTCTCAAAACACCTGATCCTGACTTTACTGATGAAATATATAAAAAAGATAACATTAAACTACTAAAACAGTATATAAACTTACTAAGCAAAAGAGAAAGAGAAATCTTAATCGATAGATACGGTTTAGATGGTAAGGATGAATTAACTCAAAAAGAAATAGCCAAAAAACTCCATATCTCAAGAAGTTATGTATCTAGAATTGAAAAAAGAGCTACCACTAAAATATTAAGAGAATTCATTAAAAACAACAAAAATATATGAATAATTAGTGAAAATGTCTCTTTTTTTGATTAATAATAATTAGTGAAAA
>ERZ827168.1847-NODE-1847-length-27108-cov-4.855580_pt1 | contig 27108 bp, 29 predicted proteins | sample MGYA00519868_ERZ827168 | MGnify/ENA primary metagenome ERZ827168 (study PRJEB31778, sample SAMEA3449271) | human gut metagenome | biome: human gut; feature: human-associated habitat; material: faeces | place: United Kingdom | collected 2010/2012 ...
GCGCAGGTGATTCTGCGCTGGCACATGCAGGAGGGCTTCTCGGCCATCCCGGGTGCGTCCAACCCCGATTATATAAAGGAGAACATAGCCATATTCGATTTCGAGCTGAGCGACGACGAGATGGCCCGTATGCGTTCGCTCGACAAGGAGAAGCGTTTCTTCAACATGCCGCTCGGCGACAAGGAGCGCGTTTACCTCAACATGCAGATGCAGGATTAATCTGAAAAACCTCGATTATAATGGAACAACGACAGATTCAGGCCGACGGCCGCATAACCGTAATCGACGCCCTGCGCGGGTTCGCCCTGCTCGGCGTGGTGTTGGTGCACATGCAGCAGCATTACAGCATCTTCAACTTCGGAGCGCCCGCACCCTCCGAGCCCCTCTTTCCCGCGATGGACGAATGGATAGGGTGGCTGACCCGCAACGTGCTCATGGGTCGCTTCATCAACATCTTCGCGTTCCTTTTCGGCATGAGCTTCTTCATACAGATGGACCGCGCCGCCCGCAAGGGAGTCGATTTCAGACGCCGTTTCGTGTGGCGCATGGCGGTGCTTTTCGTCATAGGTCTGGCGGGCAGCGCATTCTATTCGGGCGACATATTGTCGATCTATGCGGTGTTCGGCCTCATATTGGTGGTGCTCTATCCGCTCAGGAACAAGATACTCGTAGCCGTGGCATGCCTGATTCTGGCGGGCGCGCCCCGCTGGATCTCGGTCGGCTACGACAGGATCACGGCTCCCCGCCAGACGGTCGAGACGGCTGCTCCCCAGGCGGCTGCTCCCGAGGCGCAGCGTGTCCGCACCGAGCGTCCGCGCCGTGCGCCCGAAGCCGCTGCCGAGGCGCCATCGTTCGTCGATTCCGTCAAACGCAACCTCACCGACGGCCGACGGGGCACGCTGCGCTACCAGTTCGGTCTGGGCGGCCGCGGCTACCTGACCTTCGCCCTGTTCATACTGGGACTCGTGGTGGGCCGCATACGCTTCTTCGAGACCGTGCATCTGCACATGCGCCGCAATATCCTGCTTTTCGTGGCGTTCGCCGCGGGTGCGTGGCTGGTCGGAAAGCTCGGCGAGCTTCTGCCGCAGGAGCAGGGATTCTTCATGCAGGGCCCGCCGTCGGCCGCGGCGCTTTTGCGCATGACGCTCGGCGACGTGAACATGGTGCTCTTTTCCGCCGCCATGACCATGGGTTTCGTCGTTCTGTACCATGTCCGCGGCATCGGGCGGTGCCTCGACGTGCTTGCGCCCTACGGCCGCATGGGACTCACCAACTACGAGATGCAGGGCATCGTCGGCTCCGCGATATTCTCGCTGTGGGGATTCGGCGCCATATTCGGCCGCTGGCACGCCACCGAGCTGCTTTGCCTGGGACTGGCGTTCTACGCACTGCAAATCGTGTTCAGCAAGCTGTGGCTCACCTTCTTCAAATACGGCCCGCTGGAGTGGTTCTGGCGTTCGGCCACTTACCTCAAACTGCAACCGTTCCGCAAGTAATCGGCCATGAAATACAGAACACTCGGATTGAGCGGCCTGCGCGTGTCGGCCGTGGGGCTGGGCTGCATGGGCATGAGCCATGCCTACGGCGCGCCTGCCGACAGGGGCGAGATGACCGAACTGCTGGCCGACGCCGTGGAGATGGGCTACACCTTTTTCGACACGGCCGAGGCCTACGGCACCCCCGACCGCCCGCACGACAACGAGGAACTGCTGGGCGGGGCGCTGCGGCCGTTCCGCGACCGTGTGGTGATCGCCACCAAGTTCGGCATATCGTTCGACAGCCCCTGCGCCGACGGGCCCCGCGCCGTGATTCCCGACTCGCGGCCTTCGGTCATACGTAGTGCGGTCGAGGGGTCGCTCCGCCGCCTGCGCACCGACCGCATAGACCTTTGCTACCAGCACCGCATCGACCCTAAGGTCGAGCCCGAGGAGGTGGCGGGTGTGATGGCCGACCTGATCCGCGAGGGCAAGATCCTGCATTGGGGCATATCGGAAGCCACTGCGGAGTATCTTCGCCGCGCCCATGCGGTCTGCCCCGTCACGGCCGTGCAGAACCGCTATTCGATGATGGCCCGCCGACACGAGGCGCTGTTTCCGCTTCTCGATGAGCTGGGCATCGGGTTCGTGGCGTTCTCGCCGCTGGCCAACGGGCTGCTCACGAAGTGCTATACCGTCGCGACGCGGTTCGATGCCCGAACGGATTACAGGGCCTCGATGCCGCAGTTCCGCGCGGAGAGCTTCGAGCGCAACGAACCGTTGTTCGCCCTTGTCGACCGTCTGGCCGAGGAACACCGCGCCACGCCGTCGCAGATAGCGCTGGCATGGATGATGTGCAAGCGTCCGTGGATCGTCCCCATCCCGGGTACGCGCCACCTCTGCCGCCTGAAGGAGAACATCGGGGCCGCCGACATCTGCCTTTCGGCGGAGACGGTGGCGGCCGTCGATGCGGCGCTCGACGGCATGGATATGAGCGAGGTGTTCGGAGGGTCGCCCGTGAGGAACGGCTGAAAAACGGGCCGATCGGGCGTTTTTTGCGGCGGCGATAGTTCGCCGATCGGAAAATTTGCGTATATTTGTTCTCATCGTCAAATAATTGCATCAAGCATGGAGGAACGCAAAGACATAATGGTGACCGACTGGGCCGCCCGTATTCCGATCGATTCCGACGAGGAATATCTGGCGCACCTGCTCTGTCTCGGGGGCAAGTGCCGCTATCGGTTCAACGGCCGTGATTTCGAGCTGCACGCGGGCGATCTGTCCATCGTCCGCAAGCGCAAGATGATCGAGCGCATCGAGCCGTCGGATGATTTCCGCTGCAAGATCATCTACGTGCGGCCCGGGTTCGTCGAACTGTGCACGCCCCAGAGCAACTACGGCATGAAGGGCCAGCTGGCTCTTTTCCTCAACCCCGTCATGCACCTCTCGCCCGAGCAGCAGATCGTCTGCCGCCGCGACTTCGAGCTGCTGGAGCTGCGCATACGCGACACGGAGCACCGCTTCTACCGCGAGTCGCTCATCAACGCCATGCAGGCCGCCATACTCGATTTCTTCGATTTTCACGCCCGCATCCACGACCAGAGCGACATCTCGACGCAGAACGCCTCCATCATGAACCGTTTCCTGAAGATGCTGGAGGATGGGACCTACCGCTATCACCGCGAGGTGTCGTACTATGCCGACTGTCTGTGCGTCACGTCGAAATATCTGTCGGAGGTGTCGAAAAAGGTGAGCGGATACGCCGCCAATTACTGGATCAACCGCTATACCATACTCGACATCTCGCGCCTGCTGCGCGACAAGTCGCTCTCCTTCGTGCAGATCTCCGACATGTTCGGCTTCTCGTCGCCCTCCTATTTCAGCCGCTACGTGCAGCAGAATCTCGGGCTCAATCCTACCGATTACCGAAAATGACCGCGACCGACTGTTTCCCCCGCGATCTGTTCGGCGCTGTCGCGAAGGATCTTTCCGCCGATGAACTCGCCGCCCTGGAGCGTATCGGTGCCGCGGCCGAGCGGCTGTCCGTTCCGAGCGGAACGGTGCTGCTGGCGGAGGGCGGTGTGGCCGACCGACTGTATCTGGTCCGCAAGGGCTGCCTGCGCATGTTCTTCTGCGACGAGGGGCGGGACATCACGTTCCGGTTTTTCTTCGAGGGCAGCTTCGTCGCGTCGTTCGACAGCCTGCACCGACGGCAGCCGAGCCTTTTCTCGCTGGAGAGCATCGAGGCGTCGGAGCTGCTGGCGATCGGGCGGGACGATTTTTACGATCTGGTCAGCCGCATGCCCGCGTTGAGGCAGGCGTATGAAGAGAAGCTCATCGAGCGGTTCCGCGCCTATCAGCTCCTTTTCCTCTCGCGCATCCGCAACTCGCCGCAGCGGCGTTACGAGGAACTGCTCAGAGAGCATCCCGACATCGTGCGGCGCATTCCTCAGCACTACATAGCTTCCTACCTCGGCATTACGCCCGTGTCGCTGTCCCGCATCCGCAACCGCCGATGATTTCTTTACGATTGTTATCGTCGCGACGGCATCGCCGCGGCTAACTTTGCCTCGTGATAACAGCATATTCAAGATTCGGAGGCTTATGAAAAGGATTTTCGTGATAGATTGGATAATGATCGCCACATTCGTCCCTGCCGTGTGTTCGGGCGTGGGGCTGCACGTCGCGGGCCACGGAACCGACCACGAGGCGTGGCACGATCGGGCCGTGTTCCATGTGGCGGCGGGCGCGGCGTTCTTCGTCGCCGCCGTGTTTCACGTCGTAACCCATCGTGGCTGGTACAAAGGCATCCTGCGCTCGGGAATGGGTAGCAAAAGCCGCGTGACGGCGGTGCTGTCGGTGCTGTTCGCGGCCGTGGTCCTCACGGGCATCGCCCTGCTCGGCATAAACGGAGCGGGCTCGGCCGTCGGAAAGTGGCACTACGTGACTGGCATCGCCGCGAGCGCGCTGTCGGTCGGGCACCTTCTGAAACGCATCCCCTTGCTGCGGCGCGGTTCCGCGGGCAAGTAGTTCTTTCGCCGCGGCTGCGGCCTCGGGCCGCCCGTCAGTTCGACGTCCTGTACGACCGAGTTCGTTCCGATGGGGGCCGTCGTCACGGCATCGGGCACGGGCGCCGAGCAGAACAACGGCGCCGTGATTACCCACGAGGAAAAGAGGCTGAAGCAACCGCTGTTCGGGGCATACCACTCTTTTGCCGTGCCGGACAGCGGCCTGACCTGTACCGTTCCCATGGCGCAGGTGGCCGGCGGCGCGTTCGACACCCTGAGCCACTGCATGGAGACTTATATGGGCCGCCCGCACGGCACCAACCTCTCCGACGAAATCAACGAGGCCGTAATGCGCAATGTGGTCGGCAACCTGCGGGCCCTTATCGCCGATCCCGACGACGACCTCGCCCGCGGCGAGCTGATGTGGGCCTCGGCCATGGCCGAGAACGGCATGCTGAAACTCGGCAAGCAGACCGATTTCCGGTGCCACATGATCGAGCACGCCGTGGGGGCCTACACCGACTGCAACCACGGGCAGGGGCCGGCCGTGATACATCCCGCGCTCTATCGCCGTCTGCTGCCCGAGGGTGCGGCGAAGCTGGCCCGCTGATCGTCGATTTGGGTATAAATACTGACTGAAAAGTTGCGGCGTCGTCATACTTTTGCAACATACAACAGCAGCCGTATGCAACGGATCGACATAGGAGACATAATAAGTATGCGCACTTCGCGGCGTCTGCCGCGATTCGTCTGCGCCGTATTGGAGCGCCTCATTCACCAGCGCGAGCTGAACGCCATGCTCCGCGATGGCGGCGATCTCGCTCCGCGCGAGTTCATCGCCTACGTGCTCGGCCGTCTGGGCGTGACCTATTCGGCCGAGGGGCTCGATGCCGTGGCCGACGGCCGTTACATCTTCGCGTCGAACCATCCGTTCGGCGGTCTTGACGGCATGATCCTGCTGCATGCCCTTTCGGGGCGCTGGCCCGACGTGGGGGCTGTGGCGAACGACATGCTCGTGAACGTGGGCCCGCTCGCGCGGCTGTGGATTCCCGTTAACAAGTACGGCCGCCAGAATGCCGCCTGCTCGCGCACCTACCATGCGGCTTTCGCGTCGCCCGACAAACAGATCCTCACATTCCCCGCGGGATTCTGCTCGCGCATTGTCGACGGCCGCGTGGCCGACACGCAGTGGCGCCCGCGATTCGTCCGCGACGCTCTGCACTACCGCCGCCGCGTTGTGCCCGTGTTCGTCGAGGGAACCTTGTCGCCGCGCTTTTATGCTCTCTACCGACTCCGCCGCCTGCTTCGCATATCCGCCAATATCGAACTGCTGCTGCTCGTCGACGAGATGTTCCGCAGCCGCGGACGTCATGTGCGCGTACGCTTCGGCACGCCCGTCGACGTGTCGGCGCTCGGCGGCGACGCCGAGGCCCGCTGCGCCGAGTTGCGGCGCCGCTGTTATGAACTGCAATATTTGTCGAACCGAAAATAGAAATGTCATGAAACGGATAATATCTCCCGTCGACCGCGATCTGCTGCTCGAAGAACTGGGATCGCTCAAGAAGATACGCACCACCCGCCGCGGCGGAAACGATATCTACATATTCACCGCGGCCGAGTGCCCCAACCTCATGCGCGAGGTCGGCCGTCTGCGCGAGGAAGCGTTCCGCGCAGGTGGCGGCGGCTCGGGCGACGAGGTCGACATCGATTCGGGCGATACGGTCGCCGATGGTTACAGCCAGCTCATAGCGTGGGATCCCGATACGCGCGAGATAATCGGCGGCTATCGATTCATCATCTGCACCCGTCCGCATCCGCTGAACCTTTCGATGGAGCACTATTTCCGTTTCAGCCCCGGATTTCGTAAGCTGTTCCTGCCGCGCACGATCGAACTGGGCCGCGCTTTCGTGCAGACGGGCTACCAGCATGCGGGAAACGCCAAGAGCATATTCGCGCTCGACAATCTGTGGGACGGTCTCGGAGCGGTGATCGCCATGAATCCCCGTGCGCGCTATCTGCTGGGCAAGGTGACCATGTATTCGTCGTACAATGTCGAGGCCCGCGACTCGCTCTTCTATTTTCTGTACAAATATTTCCCCGACAAGGAGAAGCTGATCAAGGGAATAAAGCCGCTGAAGATGAACATCGACAACGCCAAGTACGCCGAGATATTCACGGGCGCCTCCTACGACGAGGATTACAGGATATTGCTTAGCCGCGTACGCGGATACAAGGAGACCATTCCGCCTCTGATAAACGCCTACATGAATCTGTCGAGCACCATGCGCGTGTTCGACACCATCTCGAATCCCGATCTGGGCGGCATCTTCGACACGGGCATTCTGTTGAGCATAAAGGATATATATCCTGAAAAGTACGACCGCTACACACGGTGGTAGGCCGCATCTCGCGCACCCCGGCCTACTTGCCGTGCTCTATGTCGCAGGCGGAGCAGTTGCCCGTGCAGCCCGTGTCGGCGCAGTCGGTTCCCACGTCCTCGCGCGACTCCTGCACGGCGCACTTTATTCCCAGACGCTGCATGTTCTTGTTGGTGGCGATCTCCGAATCTATGTTGTGCCCCTTGAAAATGAGCGTGAGCGACAACCCCACGACGAAGAACGCCACGAAGACGACGGCTATGAGTATTACGATCAAGACGATCATGGATTGCGATAACATGGCGTACTAAATTTAGTAAAAACGGGTTTTAGTTGAATTTCCGACGACAAATTTATATATTTGTTGCATATTTTGCGAAAAACAGTGCTTTTTTTGCGCACCGCATTAAAGGCTCGGTGTTTGCGACCGTAGACGATCCTCGGCGATCGGCTTCGGGGCGCGGGCCGTTGCGGTCGAAATATGTAAACGGATGAAGATAGTAATTTCGGGCATAGGAGAGATGGGCAGCCACCTGGCGCGCATGCTGAGCGGCAGCGGTCACGACATCACGGTGATAGACAGCGACTCGAAGGCGCTGGACGAGCTGGGCAGCTTCGCCGACCTTATAACGGTCGAGGGCGACACCACGGCCTTCGCCGTGCTGCGCAAGGCGGGCGTGCGCCGCTGCGATCTGTTCATCGCCGTCAACCACGACGAGACCCGGAACATTCTGTCGGCCATCATGGCCAAGCAGTTGGGGGCCAAGAAGTCCATCGCGCGCGTCGACAACAACGAGTATCTCGAACCCAACAACAAGGAGATGTTCATCGGCATGGGCATCGACTATCTGTTCTATCCCGAGAAGGTGGCGGCGCTGGAGGTGATAAACCTGCTGGGCCACACCTCCACCACCGACTATGTCGATTTCTCGGGCGGGCGTCTGGCGCTGGTGGTGTTCCGTCTGGAGCCCACGTCGCCGCTGCTGGGCCGCAATCTGATCGATCTGGCGGCCGACGGCTCCATCTCGGAGTTCCGCGCCGTGGCCATCACCCGCGGCGTGCAGACCATCATTCCTCGCGGGCAGGACAAGTTCTTCGAGGGCGACACGGTCTACGTCATCTCGCGCAAGGAGGCCGCCAAGAGCGTCACCGAGCTTTCGGGCCAGAAGAGCGTCGAGGTCAAGAGTCTCATGATTCTGGGCGGCTCGCGCATAGGCGTGCGTGTCGCGTCGGAGTTGCAGGACGAGATGAACATCAAGCTGGTGGAGTACAACGGCGAGAAGGCTTACCGTCTGGCCGAGGAGCTGGACAAGACGCTCATCATCCACGAGGACGGGCGCAAGCTCGACGCCATGATGGAGGAAGGCCTCTCTAATATGGACGCCTTCATAGCCGTCACGGGCCGCAGCGAGACCAACATACTGGCGGCCATGCAGGCCAAGCGCATGGGCGTCAAGAAGGTGATAGCCGAGGTGGAGAACCTCAACTACATAAGCCTGGCCGAGAGCGTGGGCATCGACACCATAATAAACAAGAAACGCGTCACGGCGTCGAACATATTCCGCTTCACCATGTCGACCGACGTGCAGGCCATACGCTGCCTGTCGGGCAGCGAGGCCGAGGTGCTGGAGTTCATCGTGAAGCCCAATTCGCCCGCCACGAAGAACAAGGTGAAGGACATGCGCCTGCCGCAGGATGTGATAATCGGCGGCGTGGTGCGCGGCGACAAAGCCTTTATCGCCGTGGGCGATACGCAGATAAACGCATACGATCGGGTGGTGGTCTTCTCCATGCCCGGGTCGATAGACAAGGTGGGCGAGTTCTTCAACTGAGCGCGCCCGCATCGGACTTGAATGTGAAGGGACCGACCTGTTAAACGGATTTTGATATGTCGGTTTTTGCAAAACTTCTGCGCGGGGCGTTTCTCGCGCGCTGCGGACGGATCGAGCGTGCCGCAAGGAGTGCGGTGGAGATCCAGTACCGTACTCTCGACGAGTTGTTGAGGCGGGGGCGGCGCACCGATTTCGGGCGTACTTACGGTTTGAGCGCCGTGCGCGGACCCGAGGATTTCGCCCGCGCGGTGGCTGTTTTCGACTACGAGTCGTTTTCGCCCCATATCGAACGCATGCGTCGGGGCGATAGCGATGTGGCCTGCAAAGGGCGCGTTACGATGTTCGCCCGTTCGTCGGGCACCACCTCGTCGCGCAGCAAATACATACCCGTCACGCGCGAGGCGCTGCGCCGCAACCATCTGCGGGGCATGGCCGATACGGTGTCGCTCTACCTGGCGGCCAATCCCGCGTCGAGGCTCTTCGAGGGGCGTACCCTCACTCTGGGCGGCTCGTGCTGCCGCGACGGCTACGGGGCGCTGGTCGGCGACTTGTCGGCCCTGACTTTGCATGCTGCGGGACGGCTGTCGGGCGCGGTGCGCGCTCCGAGCCTCCGTACGGCGCTTATGGAGGACTTCGACGCCAAGTGCGAGGCCATATGCCGCGAATGCGCCTCCGAACGCATCACGGCGCTGGCGGGCGTCCCGTCGTGGAATCTGGCCCTGCTGCGCCGCGTGACCGAGTTCGCGGGACGACGCACGGCGCTGGAGGTGTGGCCCGATCTGGAGCTGTTCATGCACGGCGGGGTGAGCTTCAAACCCTACCGCGAGACCTTCGCCGAGGCGGTCGGCGGCGCGATAAACTACATGGAGTGCTACAACGCCTCCGAGGGGTTCGTGGCCGTGGCCGAGCGTGCGGGGTGCGAGGATATGCTGCTGATGCCCGACTACGGGTGCTACTACGAGTTCGAGAGCGACGGCCGCGCGGTACCTTTGGAAGGCGTGCGTGCGGGCTGCGAATATGCGGTTCTGCTTACTTCGGTGAACGGGCTGTGGCGCTACCGTCTGGGCGACAAGGTGACATTCACGTCGACCGATCCTTGGCGGCTGCGTGTCGCGGGACGCACGAAGCAGTATGTCAACGCTTTCGGCGAGGAACTTATGATCGGCAATGCCGAAGAGGCTCTGGCCCGCGCGTGCCGCGTCTCGCATGCGGTGGTGAACGAATATACCGTGGCGCCGAAATACATGTCGGCCACGGGCGACGGCTGCCACGAGTGGGTGGCGGAGTTCGTGCGCGAGCCCGACGACAGGCGGCGGTTCGCCGTGGAACTGGATCGTGCGTTGCGCGAACTCAATTCCGACTACGACGCCAAGCGCCGCAGCGTCATGGGACCTCCCGAGGTGAGGATCGTGCCCCGCGGCACGTTCCTGCGGTGGCAGACCGCCCGGTGGCGCAACAAGGTGCCGCGGCTTGTGAACGACCGCAGCGTGGCGGATGCCGTGACGGAGTATGCCGCGCGTGATGCCGAAGTTAGAGTATAAACCATATAAATTTGAAGGGTCCCTCAGACGGACCCTCGTTAAGAATCATGTACGTAGCTATTGCAGGCAATATCGGGAGCGGCAAGACCACCCTCACCGATATTCTGACCCGACATTACGGAGCCAAGGCCTATTTCGAGGAATCCGATAACCCTTACATCGGCGATTTCTACAACGACATGAGCCGCTGGGCGTTCCAGCTCCAGATGTCGTTTCTCGGCAGCCGTATCCGCCAGACGCTGGACATGCTGTCGTCGGGCGGCGCCGACATATTCCAGGACCGCACCATCTACGAGGATGCCCACATCTTCGCCGCCAATCTGCACGAGATGGGGCTCATGACCTCGCGCGACTTCGCCACCTACATGAAGATATTCGACCTGACGACCAATCTCATCCCGCAGCCCGACGTGCTCATATACCTTCGTGCGAGCATCCCCACGCTGGTGTCGCAGATCAAGCGCCGCGGGCGCGACTACGAGATGAACATCGACGAGAGCTATCTAACGCGCCTGAACGAGAAGTACGAGAACTGGATCGGCAACATCTATCGCGGCGAGGTGCTCATCGTTGACAAGGATTCGGAGGATTTCGTCGAGGATCCCGCCGTGGCGGAGCGCATCTGCGAACGGCTGGACCGCATTTCGGGCCGACGCTTATGAGGTTGCCCGAGATGTTTGCCGCGCGCATGCGGCGCGAGATGGGCGCCGACGAGGCCGAACGCCTCTTCGCTGCGCTGGAGTCGGACCCGTCGGTTGCCGTGCGGCTCAATCCGCGCAAGGCTATGACCGAGAAGTGGGGCGGCAGCCCCGTGCCGTGGAGCCGCGAGGGGTATGTGCTCGCCGAGCGGCCGAGCTTCACGCTCGATCCCGATTTCCATGCGGGCGCCTACTATGTTCAGGAGGCCGCCTCGCAGTTCGCGGGTTACATCCTCGCCGAGGCTGCGGGCGGCGCGGAGAAGTGCCGCGGCATGCGCGTGCTGGACATGTGCGCTGCCCCTGGCGGCAAGAGCACCCATTACGCCTCGCTCGTCGGAGGCGAGGGCCTCGTGGTCGCCAACGAGATCAACCGCAGCCGCGCGGCGGTGCTGGCCGACAACGTGCGCAAGTGGGGTACGGGCAACATGGCGGTCACGTGCAACGATTCGGCCCGTGTGGCGGCGTTCGAGCAGTGGTTCGACGCCGTGGCGGTCGACGCCCCCTGCTCGGGCGAGGGCATGTTCCGCAAGTCGGAGGAAGCCTGCGCGCAGTGGAGCGAGTCCAATGTGGCCATGTGTGCCGAGCGGCAGTGGGAGATCCTGCAAAACGCTTTCCGCGCGCTGCGTGCGGGGGGCATATTGATTTACAGTACCTGCACCTTCAACCGCAGCGAGGACGAGGATGTGCTGCGCCGCGCCTGCGCCGAGTTCGGCGACGGGCTGTGCGAGGCACCTTATATAAATGCCGACCCGTCGTGGGGCGTGGTGACGGGCGAGGTGGGCGTGTTCCGCACGTTCCGTTTCTTCCCGCACCGAGTCGCGGGCGAGGGGATGTTTCTGGCCGTGGCGCGCAAGGGCGGCGAGCCGTCGCGATGCCGCGCGCCGAAGGCCAAGCGCAGGGTGATGATTCCCGCCGACAAGGCCGTCGCGCGCGAGCTCGGCCGTTGGGTGCTCGGCGATATGCGTTTCTACGAGGCGGGCGAGAATCTCTACGGCTGCCATGCCGAGCGTTACGACGATGTGGAGGCTCTCGCGGGGACGCTCTCGGTGATATATTCGGGCGTGGCGATGGGCCGCGTTTTCAAGGGCGCGCTCAAGCCCGACGGGGCGCTGGCGCTCTTCGCCGACGTGAACCGCGATGCCGCGGAGTGCCGCGAGCTGGACGAGGCGGCGGCCCTGCGTTTTCTGCGCAAGCAGGATCTCGACGCCGCGCCGCTGGCCGAGGGGCTGAACATGGTGACCTTCGGCGGGCGGCCGCTGGGGTTTGTCAAGCGCATCGGCGGCAGAGTCAATAATATGTATCCCAATTCGTTGAAAATAATTAAATAGTATCGCTTACGTATGATCTCGGGTTATCGGAACGTTTGTCCGCTTTCGGCGGCCTGCATTACGGCTTTCGCCGTTATACAAATCTGACCCACCCCTAAATCCCCTCCTCGGGAGGGGACTTTGGTCGCTGCGCTCCGAAACCGTGTCGTTTTGTATGATTGTTAATATAGTATAACTTATGGCTGCTAAAAAACTCTTTTATTCCATGGGCGAGGTGGCGGAGATGTTCGACGTGAACGCTTCGTTGATACGTCACTGGGAATCGAAGTTCGACTGCATACGCCCGCACAAGAACAAGAAGGGCAACCGCATGTTCTCGCCCGAGGATGTGGAGAAACTCAAACAGATATACCATTTGGTGAAGGAGCGCGGCATGACTCTCGAAGGGGCCAACAAGGCGATGAAGAGCTCGCGCAAGGAGCTGTCGCGCGAGACCGAGCTCCTGGAGCGTTTGCAGCGCATACGCTCGGCGCTGGTCGAGGTGCGCGAGGAACTCAAGGCGGGCGAGGGCGTGCAGATCGTGGAGTCGGCCGATTCGGGCTATACCGAGGAACCGATCGGGGCATCGGAGACCATGTCCGAGGCGGTGTCGGGCAGGGCGCCCGAGGCGGAGGCTACTCCCGAACAGTCGGCGGCAGAGGCGGTTGCGGAGCAGGCCGAAACTGTTTCGGAGCCGTCGGGCGGTGCCGAACAGCCCGCCAAACGCACGCGCCGCCGCCGAAAGAGCGACGGCGAGAACAAGGAGCTGTTCCCGTTCTACGAGCAGTCGTTGTTCTGACGGTGCGGCTGAGTCTGTTGAGATTGCAGTCTTTCCTGTCGTAGTTATTGTCCCGCCTCGGGCGGGACTATCTTCGGCGGCTCGCGCAAAGCGCGACCCCCGCAGCCGCCGAAGATAAATTGAATTGAGATTTGACTTTGTTTATTTCATGTTTAATAAAATTGAACTTCGCTTTAACTTTGTTGAATAGTAGTTTGATAATTCGTTATGAAGGTAAAAGATGTAGCTGCGGCGATCGAGGCGTTCGCGCCGCTGGGGTTGCAGGAGTCGTACGATAACGCGGGACTCATAGTCGGACGGCCCGACGACGAGGTGCACCGTGCGCTGCTGGCGGTGGATGTCACCGAGGATGTGCTGGCCGAGGCCGTGCGCGAGGATTGCGACATGGTGATAACCCACCATCCGATAGTGTTCCACCCCCTGAAGCGGCTCAATTCGGCGAGCGCCGTCGAGCGGTGTGTGGAGCAGGCCGTGCGTCGCGGCATCGCCCTCTATGCCGCGCATACCAATCTCGACAGCGCGCCCGAGGGGATGAGCTGGCGCGTGGCGCATATCCTGGGGCTGGAGAACATCGCGGTATTGCAGCCCTCGGCCGACGGCGCGGGCTTCGGCGTGGTGGGGGAGCTGCCCGAGGCTGCGTCGAGCGAGAGTTTCATGCGCACGGTGATGGAGCGTTTCGACGTGAAGGCCCTGCGTCACGGCGACATGGTGCGCGACACGGTGCGTCGGGTGGCGATATGCACGGGTGCGGGCGGGTCGCTCATAGGCGAGGCGCATGCCGCCGCGGCCGACATATACCTGACGGCCGATCTGAAATACAACGACTTCATGCGTCACGAGGGCAGGATGATTCTGGCAGATATGGGCCATTTCGAGAGCGAATATTGCGCGATTGAAATTTTATTTGACATTTTATCGAAAAATTTACCTATCTTTGCCGTTCGCAAGAGTGTGTGCTCGCGCAACCCCGTGAATTACATGTTGTGAGGGGCGGCGATAAGGCTTGATCAAACAAACTTAAAATATATGGCACAAAAGAAAACATCTGAAGTCGATTACTCGATGCAGGAGAAGATCATGGCTCTCTATGAGTTGCAGAAGATTGATTCTCAGATTGATGAGATCAACAAGGTGAAGGGTGAACTGCCATTGGAGGTGCAGGACCTGGAGGACGAGATCGAAGGTCTGAAAACCCGCATCGAAAACATCAACGGCGAGATAGACGAGTTCAATTCTCTGACCAAGCAGCGCAAGCGCGAGGTCGATCAGGCCAAAATTCAGATATCGCATTACAAGGAGCAGCAGAACAATGTGCGCAACAATCGCGAGTTCGATGCCATTTCAAAGGAGATAGAGTATCAGGAGCTCGAAATCGAGCTTGCCGAGAAACGTCTCAAGGAGTATTCGGCGGCCGTGAAGAGCAAGAAGGTCCAGCTGGAGGATGCCGAGGGCGTGGTGGCCGAGCGCGAGAGCGATCTGGGCGCCAAGCGTGCGGAGCTGGAGAGCATCGAGGCCGAGACTGCCGATCAGGTGGCTTCGCTCACCGCCAAGGCCGAGAAGGCCAAGACCAGAATCGACGAGCGTCTGCTTACGGCCTACGACCGCATACGCCGCAGCGTGCGCAACGGTCTTGCCGTGGTGACGGTGAAGCGCGATGCGTGCGGCGGCTGCTTCAACCGCATACCGCCTCAGCGTCAGGCCGATATACGTCAGGGCAAGAAGCTCATCGTGTGCGAGTACTGCGGCCGTATCCTGGTGGACGACAGCAGCGAGAGCAACGAGTAGGGTCGGTTTGCCCGATCGGGATGGAAATGTGCGGACCGCTTCGGCGGTCCGCGCGTCGTTTGTGTGCGGTTTGCCTCGTGAGGCTGCCGCATTTTGCGAAAAAACGCGTCAAGTCTGTCATTGTTGAAAAATAATGACTAACTTTGTCGGCAATCTGAGGTTTCATATAATTTTCTCGTAATGAAGATAGCTCTTGCCCAGTTGAACTACACGATCGGCGATATAGAGGGTAATGCGTCCCGAATCGTCGAGGCCATCCGTAAGGCCGAGGGTGAAGGTGCGGATTTGGTATTGTTCGCCGAGTATGCCGTGAGCGGCACGCCGGCCTACGATCTGTTGCGTAAAACCACATTCCTCACCATGTGCGAGGAGGCGTTGGAGCGGATCGCCAAGTCGTGCCGCCGATGTACGGCCATCGTGGGTTCGCCCGTACTGACCGACCACGGTGCGGTGAGTGCCGCTGCGGTGCTGAGCGACGGACGCATTTGCGGGATCGTGGAGAAGCAGTATGTCACCGCACGCCGCGAGATGGGATTCATCGTCGGGGGCGAGGGTTACAAGGTGGTCGACGTGTGCGGCCGCAAGATAGCGGTGATGGTGGGCGACGATCTGTCGCACCTGCACGAACTCGATTCGGAGGCCGATTTCGTGGTGAGCGTCAATGCCCGCCGTTACGGCAAGGGGCTGCTTTCGTACCGCTACGAGAACATGCGCCGACTGACCTATACCGAGTGCCGCAACATAATCATAATAAATCAGGTGGGCGGATCGGGCGATCTGGTCTACGACGGCACGTCGGGCATAATGAACAAGTCGGGCAAGGTGGAGTTGCTGCTGAAGAGCTTCGAGGAAGATTTCCGCGTGTTCGACACCTTGGAGCCGCACGACGAGGTGGAGGTGCCGTATACCTCTTATAAGGACCGTACGCGTATGGTCTACAAGGCCGCGTGTCTGGGCTTGCGCGATTTCTTCCGCAAGAACGGTTACGAGAAGGCGGGCGTGGGCCTGTCGGGCGGTATCGACTCGTCGGTGGTGGCATGTCTGGCCGTGGGCGCGCTGGGCGCCGAGAACGTGAAGGGCCTTATGATGCCGTCGGAGTTCTCGTCGGACGAGTCGGTGGAGGATGCCAAGCGTCTGGCCGAGAATCTGGGCATAGAGTACAGCGTGCTGCCCATAAACGAGGCATACTCGGCCATCATGGATACACTGAAGCCCATAACGGGCGGCACCGAGTTCGACGCCACGGAGGAAAACATACAGTCGCGAATACGTACCGTGCTGCTCATGGCCTTGCAGAACAAGGAGGGCTACGTGCTGCTCAACTCGTCGAACAAGAGCGAGAACGCCATAGGCTGGTGTACGCTCTACGGCGATACGGCGGGGGCGTTCAGCGTGACGGGCGATCTCTACAAGAGCGAGATTTACGATCTGGCACGATATATCAACCGGACTTTCGGCAACGTGATTCCCGAGGAAATCCTCAAGAAGGAGCCTTCGTCGGAACTGCGTCCCAACCAGAAGGACAGCGATTCGCTGCCTCCGTACGAGGTGGTGGATGCCATACTCTACCGCATGATCGAGGAAGGGCAGCATCGCGAGGAGATAGTGAACGCGGGCTTCGATGCCAAGGTCGTGGAGAAGATACACACCATGGTGATGCAGAACGTGAAGAAACGCTATCAGTATCCGCCCGTGCTGCGGTTGTCGACCTGTGCGTTCCGTCACGAATGTCTGCTGCCGTTGATCAACAAATACGGTTATTAGAGTAAAAGGACGCGGAGCGTAGGGCTAAAATGGGCAGCACGGAGGTAAGACATTGCGGTGAGGTGGTGTGCGTGCGAGGCAACGTGGTGGTCGTCCGTATGACGGTCAACAGCGCATGCGGTGCGTGCAGGGCACGCGGCGTGTGCGGCGCAGGCGAATCGGCCGAAAAGAGGGTCGAGGTGGAGACCGACATGGCAGGCGAGTTTCACGCGGGCGACGAGGTGATGGTGGCTCTGCGCAGCAGTTCTATGGGTCCGCGATCGGTGGCTTTGGCGTATGTGGCGCCTTTTTTTGTTTTGGCGGCATCGCTCGCGGGACTCACTGCGGCGGGCGTCGGCGAAGGCGCGGCGGCCGCGGGGGCGCTGGGCGGCGTGGCGGTCTATTATGCGGCGCTGTACCTGCTGCGCGATAAGATAGGTAAAAGCATAAAATTCACAATAACAAAACAAACAAAATGACGGTATTATTATCTACGATTCTCACACTCAGCGTGCTGGGTATTCTGTCGGCCGTTATCCTGTACTTCGTGGCTCAGAAGTTCAAGGTCGAGGAAGATCCACGCATCGACGAGGTGGAGAAGATGCTCCCGGGCGCCAATTGCGGCGGCTGCGGATTCGCCGGATGCCGCGCCATGGCCGAAGCGCTGGTCAAGCGCGACGACATCTCGGCGTTGTTCTGCCCTGTGGGGGGAGCCGAGACCATGAAGAAGACCGCGGACTATCTGGGCAAGACGGCTCCCGAGAAGGAGCCTACGGTGGCTACGGTACGTTGCGGCGGCACTTGCGCCAAGCGTCCGCGTACGAACGAGTTCGACGGCGCCAAGAGCTGCGCGGTGGCCTCGTCGCTCTATGTGGGCGAGACGGCATGCGCTTTCGGTTGCCTCGGTTACGGCGATTGCGTCGAGGCGTGCGCCTTCGATGCCATTCACATCAACCCCGAAACGGGTCTGGCCGAGGTCGATCCTGACAAGTGTACGGCCTGCGGCGCATGCGTGAAGGCGTGCCCCAAGCACATCATCGAGCTGCGCAAGAAGTGGCCCAAGAACCGCGCGGTGTACGTGAGCTGCGTGTCGAAGGACAAGGGCGCCGTGGTGATGAAGGCCTGCAAGGCGGGATGTATAGGCTGCGGAAAGTGCGCCAAGGTGTGTCCTTTCGGAGCCATTACCATCGAGAACAATCTGGCCTACATCGATTCGCAGAAGTGCAAGCTGTGCCGCAAGTGCGTGAACGAGTGCCCAACAGGTGCCATCGTGCTCAAGGGCATGGAGCCCCTGCCCAAGGAGCCCAAGGCCCCTGCGGCCAAACCAGTGACTCCCGCGGCCAAACCCGAGGCGAAGCCTGCCGCCGCTTCGGAGACGAAGACAGCCGTGGTTTCGGAAGCGAAGACAGCCGCAGCCCCCGTGGCAAAGCCTGCCGCTCCTGCGCCGCAGGCCGATAACAAGAGTGTTAACGAGCAGAAATAAGATAACGCGTTATGAAGACATTTCCGATAGGCGGAGTACATCCGTCGGATAACAAAAAATGGAGCTGCGGCCGCGCCATAGAGGCGGCGGAACTTCCCGATGTCGTCAACATTCCGCTCGGACAACACATCGGCGCTCCCGCCGCGGCCAAGGTGGCCAAGGGCGACAAGGTGCTTACGGGCCAGCTCATAGCCGAGGCTTCGAGCTTCATGTCGGCCAATATCCACTCGCCGATTTCGGGTACGGTGACGGCCGTGGACATGGTTCCCAACGGCCAGGGCCTGCGCCAGATGATGATCACCATCAAGCGCGAGGGCGACGAGTGGATGCCCGAGATAGACCGCACGCCCGAGATAAAGCGCGAGTGCACGCTCGACGCGGCGGCCATCATAGCCAAGATCAAGGATGCCGGTATAGTGGGTATGGGCGGAGCGACGTTCCCCACGCACGTGAAGCTGTCGGTTCCCCCGGGCTGCAAGGCCGAGTTCCTTATCATAAACGGCGTGGAGTGCGAGCCTTACCTCACCTCCGACCACCGCACCATGCTGGAGCGCGGCGAGGAACTGCTGGTGGGTGTCGAGATATTGAAGCGCGCGCTGGGTGTCGACAAGGCGATCGTCGGCATCGAGAATAACAAGCCCGACGCGATAGCGCATCTTCGCGCGCTCATCGCCGAGAAGAATTTCGCCGTCACGGTGGAGCCTCTGAAGGTGCAGTATCCGCAGGGCGGCGAGAAGCAGCTGATAGCGGCCGTCACGGGGCGTCAGGTGCCCCCTCCGCCGGGCCTGCCCATACACGTGGGCGCCGTGGTGTGCAACGCCTCTACCGCTGTGGCGGTGTACGAGGCCGTGCAGAAGAACAAGCCGCTCATCGAGCGCGTGGTGACCGTCACGGGCAAGAGCGTGAGCGAGCCGCGCAACCTGCTTACGCGCATGGGCACGCCCATAGCCAAGCTCATCGAGAAGGCGGGCGGTCTGCCCGAGGGCGACGTGAAGGTGGTCAACGGCGGTCCGATGATGGGTCGCGCGATGGTGAACCTCGATTCGCCCGTCACCAAGGGCTGCTCGGGCATCACGGTGCTCAGCGGCGGCGAGGCGCGACGCATGCAGGAGTCGCCCTGCATCAAGTGCGCGAAGTGCGTGGGCGCGTGCCCCATGGGACTGGAGCCATATCTGGTTTCGAAGCTCTCGCGCAAGAAGATGTGGGAGAGAGCCGAGGAGGAGCGCGTAACCGACTGCATAGAGTGCGGTTGCTGCCAGTACTCGTGCCCCGCGGGAATACCACTGCTGGACCACATACGCCTGGGCAAGCAGACCGTCATGGGAATAATCCGCGCGCGTGCCGCGGCCAACGCCCCGAAAAAGTAGAGTATAAACAGAAGAGATTATAGATAATCATGGCAAATAAATTTTTCGTTGCTCCGTCGCCCCATGTGCATGGCGCGCAGTCGACGCAATCGTTGATGCGCGACGTGCTCATAGCGTTGCTGCCCGCGCTGGCGGTATCGACATGGGTGTACGGCGCGGACGTGCTGACGGTATCGGCCATAGCCGTCGTCAGCTGCGTGGTGACAGAGTTCCTCATACAGAAATTCCTGCTCGGCGGCGAGCCTACCGTGTCGAATCTGTCGGCTGCGGTGACGGGTCTGCTGCTGGCGTTCAACCTGCCCGCCTCGATTCCGTGGTGGATCGTGGTGATAGGTTCGGTGGTGGCCATCGGCGTGGCCAAGATGACCTTCGGAGGTCTGGGCCGCAACCCCTTCAACCCCGCGCTGGTGGGCCGTGTGTTCCTGCTCATAGCCTATCCCGTGCAGATGACCTCGTTCTCGGCACCCGTCGTGAAGGGCTATGCCGACGCGTTCTCTGGTGCGACGCCTCTGGCGGCCGTGAAGTCGGGCGCCGTGTCGGTGGAGCAGGCCGACCTGCTGAACATGTTCTGCGGCGCCGTTCCGGGGTCGCTGGGTGAGATCGCCGCCGCGGCGCTTATCGTGGGCGGCATCTATCTGCTGTGGCGCAAGGTCATAACGTGGCACATTCCCGTGGCGGTGCTCGGCTCGATGGCGGTGTTCGCCTTCGTGGTGGCGCTGCTCAACGGCGGGGGCGCCATGCTCTACGAGCTGCCCGCGTTCCATCTGCTGGCGGGCGGTGCGCTGCTGGGTGCCATCTACATGGCCACCGACTACGTGACCTCGCCCATGACGCACAAGGGTATGCTGATCTACGGTGCGGGCATCGGCGTGATTACGATGGTGATCCGTATGTGGGGCGCCTATCCCGAGGGTATGTCGTTCGCCATACTTCTGATGAACTCGGTGGCTCCGCTCATCAACCGATATGTGAAGCCCAAGCGCTTCGGTTTGACAACTGCCAAAAAATAGGAGGACACGAAGATGAAAAGTACACTTTTTAACATGGTTGCCGTCCTGTTTACCATTACGCTGGTGGCTTCTGCCGGCGTGGGCGGCGTGAATATGATTACGGCCGAGGCCATTGCCGAGGCCAAGCAGCTGGCGGTGACGCAGGCGGTGAAGAACGTGCTGCCCGAGTTCGCCGAGAGCAGCGTGACGGAACTCGCCGTCGACGAGATCCCCGTGAAGGTCTACACGGCCACCTCGGGCGACGAGGTGAAGGGCTATGCCGTGGAGACCATGACCAAGATGGGCTTCGGCGGCGCCATACGCATGATGGTGGGCTTCTCGCCCGCAGGCGAGGTGCTGAACGTCAACGTGCTGGAGCAGAGCGAGACCCCGGGCCTCGGAACCAAGATGTGCGACGAGGGCAATGCGTTGATAACGAGCGTGCAGGGCAAGAATCCCGCCGACATGAAACTTCGGGTGAAGAAGGACGGCGGCGATGTGGACGCCCTGACGGCGGCTACCATTTCGTCGCGCGCATATGTGGATGCCGTGGCACGCGCCTATGAAGCTTTCGCTGCGGTGAGCGGAAAGAACGGCGTCGTCGACGGTGTGTCGGGCGCTACGGCCGAAAACAAGGAAGGAGGTAAAGATGAATAAGTTGCAGATTATATTGAAGGGAATCGTCCGCGAAAACCCCACGTTCGTGCTGATACTGGGCATGTGCCCCACGCTGGGTACCACCACCTCGGCCATAAACGGCTGCGGCATGGGTGTGGCGACGATGGCTGTGTTGATAATGTCGAATCTGGTGATCTCGCTTATCAAGAATTTCATCCCCGACAAGGTGCGCATACCCGCGTTCATCGTGGTCATAGCGTCGTTCGTGACCATCATACAGATGCTCATGCAGGCGTTCGTGCCCTCGCTCTACGCCTCGCTGGGCGTGTTCATCCCCCTGATCGTGGTGAACTGCATCATTTTGGGCCGTGCCGAGGCCTTCGCCTCGAAGAACGGCGCGCTGGATTCGATTCTCGACGGTGTGGGCATCGGTCTGGGCTTCACGCTGTCGCTCACGGTCATAGGTGCCGTGCGCGAGGTGCTGGGCAGCGGCGCGATATTCAACATGCCGCTGGGCATAAGCGACTACATGCCGCTGGTGTTCGTGCTCGCCCCAGGAGGATTCTTCGTGCTCGGATATTTGATGGTATTGTTTAACAAATTTGTCAGGAAATAGTCATGGAGCTTTCGTATTTTGCAATCATCATAGGCGCGATCTTCGTCAACAACGTGGTTCTCGCGCAGTTCCTGGGTATATGCCCGTTCCTGGGCGTGTCGTCGAAGGTGGACACTTCGCTTGGTATGTCGGCCGCCGTGACGTTCGTCATGGCTCTGGCGTCGATCGTGGCGTGGTGCATCCAGACCTACATACTCGTGCCGCTCGAAATAGAGTACATGCAGACCATAGTGTTCATTCTGGTCATCGCCGCTCTGGTGCAGATGGTCGAGATCATCCTCAAGAAGGTGTCGCCGTCGCTCTATCAGGCGCTGGGTATATTCCTGCCGCTCATCACGACCAACTGCGCCGTGCTGGGTGTGGCGATTCTTATGATACAGAAGGAGTTCAACCTGTTGCAGAGCTTCACCTACTCGGTGTCGACCGCCATAGGCTTCGGACTCGCGCTGGTGATATTCGCGGGTATTCGCGAGCGTCTGGAGCTGGACGGCGTGCCCGCGGCACTGAAGGGTACGCCCGTGGCGCTCATCACGGCCGCCATACTGGCAATGGCCTTCATGGGATTCTCGGGACTGGTGTAGTCCCTCCCGATTCCCGACGGATTGCGAAGGCTGCCGTTAAGGGCGGCCTTTGCGGTTTTCGGGCGGGAATATGGCCCGTTCGTGCGCCCTGCGGCCGACGAGGGGCGAATTGTATCGATTTTGTATTGCAATCGGCTGTCGCGGAGCCTCTGCGACGGTAAAACACGCTAAAAAACAGAATTATGGAAAAGTACAGATGCACGGTTTGCGATTGGGTGTACGACCCCGCCGCGGGTGATCCCGAGAGCGGGATTGCCCCGGGTACGGCATTCGAGGACATTCCCGAGGATTGGGTATGCCCCGTTTGCGGAGTAGGCAAGGATCAATTCGAAAAGGTGGATTGATGCCGCTTTTTTTAGGGTCGCGCCCCGTCGGAATCGGTTCCGACGGGGCGTTTTGCGTGCTCTGTCCTAAAAAATGCCCGCATCTTGTTGGCAGCGCGCACGCTGTTCGCCGACGGCGGCATGGATGCGCGAGCCTTTACGGCGAGCAGCAGTCCGCCGCGTGGGGCGGCGGCGAACTGCCGACATATCGCCGCTATGTCGGAATATCGCATCCGAACCTCGGGGCGTTTTGGATTTGCGGTCAGAAGTCGAGCAGATCGTAGATCTCGCGCGTGCGCGGCATCGATATGGGTTCCTGATAGTGCCACCACTCCTTGACGTAGGGGCGCAGCCCCGCGCGCCACATTATGTCGAGCAGCAGCTTGCGGTTCTCGCCCGCGATGCGGCTTATCGCCCCGTCGCGGACGAGTCGGTCGACGAACGCCGCATAGCCCTCGTATGTGGTCGTATTGCTCAGCCCCACCCACGCCTCGCGGCCGAAGTGGTCGAAACCCGTGCCCATGTCGAGCGGCCGCCCGTCGGTGTCGGCGATGGTCAGATCGACCGCCACGCCGTAGTTGTGGCGTCCTCCGCGCGTGCCGTCGGCCACGTAGGCCTCGTTGCCCGTGCCCTCCACGGCCTTGCGCATGCGGCGCTGCACGCTGATGGGGCGCGCCGCGTCGTAGACGAGCAGCGTGTGGTCGGGACGGATCTCGCGCAGCAGCCGCAGCGCCTTCACCACCTTGGCGGCGAAGGAGGGCACGAGGTAGGCCGTGCGGAGCGTGCCGTACATGTTCTGCCCGACGAAATTGTCGGTCGTGGCGTATTTGAGTTCGACGCGTATGTCGGGGTCGAGTTCGCGTATGTCGACCAGACCGCAGCGCCGCATTTCGGCGTCGAAATCGACCTTTTGCGCGGCGGTCGGCGCGGCGTGCGACAGCATGGCCAGGCAGGCCGCGACGTACAGTATTATTTTTTCCATGCGGAGTAGGGGTGTTGCAGCAGTTGCGAATTGTAGTAGCGCTTGTCGCCCGTGACCTCGTCGCCGAGCCACGCGGGGCGCTCGAATGTCTCGTCGGGCGACGAGAGTTCGACCTCGGCCATTGTGAGGCCCTCGTTGGCGCCGAAGAACTCGTCGACCTCGAACGTGTGCCGCCCCGCGGGGACCATGTAGCGGCGTTTTTCGATGGTGCCGCCGCTGTGGGCGAGCAGTTCGCGGGCGTCGGCGGCGGGGATCTCGTACTCCCATTCGTCGCGCGACATGCCTGCCTCGTCGGTGCGTCCCTTCACGGTGAGGTAGCCCCGCTCGTCGCGCAGGCGTATGCGGAACGTGAGCGACGGAGTGCGCCCTATGTAGCCCTGCACGATGTGCGACGACGACACGGCGGCCTGTTTGTAGTCTCCCGCGACGAGGAATTTGCGTTCTATTTCCTTGGCCATGATTACTCGGTTTATACGGCAAAATTACTATATTTGCACTGAATTTTGTCAAAAAAACCGACTTCGTATGAATATGATCGCATCATTGCGTATTTTACTGTTCGCCGCGGCGTGCTCTGCGTCGGCGGCGTTGTGCGGATGCGGCTCCGACAACGTGGAACTGCATCGTGCGCGCAGCATGAAAAAGACCATCTATTCGCTTTACCGTGTCGACGACTCGCCGCTGCTGGCCGAGAACTATCCGCGCGATACCGCGGCGCGCGCCACATATCTGGCCGAAGGGGCCGACCAGAGCGTGAACGAATATTCGTATCTGTGGCCCTACTCGGGCACGCTGTCGATGATGTCGGCGCTGTACGACGCCGCGGGCGACGAGAGCGACCTGGATTTCATCGACCACGTGGTGGTGGAGGGACTCGACCGCTATTACGACACCTCGCGCGAACCCTACGCATATTCGTCGTACATAACGGCCGACAGATCGGACCGTTTCTACGACGACAACATATGGCTGGCGATAGACTTCACCGACCTCTACATCGCCACGGGCAATCCCGACTACCTCACCTATGCGCGCGACATATGGCAGTTCGTGATGAGCGGCCGCGACGACGTGCTGGGCGACGGCATATACTGGTGCGAGCAGAAGAAGGGATCGAAGAACGCATGTTCGAACGCTCCCGCGGCGGTGTGCGCGCTCAAGCTCTACAAAGCCACGGGCGAGGAGGAGTTCCTGCGCACGGGCCGTGAGCTCTACGAGTGGACGTTCACGACGCTGCGCGATGCGGAGGACGACCTCTATTTCGACAACAAGGCGCTCGACGGCCGCATATCGCGCGCCAAATACTCCTACAACAGCGGTCAGATGATCGAGGCGGGCGTGCTGCTCTATTCGATCACGGGCGAGGACCGCTTCCTGCGCGAGGCGCAGGCCACGGCCCGCGGATGCTACGACAAGTGGTTCAAGGAGGTGAGCGACGACGGGCAGACCATACGCATCATGGAGTCGGGCGACGTGTGGTTCGACGCGGTGATGCTGCGCGGCCTGATAGCCCTCTACCGCGCCGACGGCGACGGGAGGTATGTGGAGGCGGTGCGCGCCACGCTCGACTACGCATGGCGCAACGGCCGCGATGCCGACGGTCTGTTCGGCAAGTTCCTCTCGCGTGACGACAGCGCCGACGACAAGGAGGGCCGCGGCGAGCGACGTAGGACGAAACGCCGCTGGCTTCTGACTCAAGCCGCGTATGCCGAGATGTCGGCGCGCATGGCCAAGGTGGATCTGTAAAGTGACGGCCGAACCGTGCCGCGCGGCGGGCGGCGGCAGTGCAGTATCAATAAGGACTATCCGTTTCAGGCTTGCAATGTAATTGCGGCTCGTCGGAGCCGTGCGAGCCGCAGCCTCGCCCCGCGGAGGCGAGGCTATTTCTTCCTCCGCAGGCTGCGATTCGAAAACCGCAGGCCCGAACAAATTTAACTTGAAAACTTTATGGCAAGGAAACGAGGCAATTACCCCTTTATCGAGGGGCTGGAGATAACGACGCTGGCGGCCGAGGGCAAGGCTATGGGACGCTACAACGAGCAGGTGGTGTTCGTGCCCATGACCGTCCCGGGCGATGTGGTCGATGTGCAGATACGCAACAAGCGCCGACGCTTCATGGAGGGCGTGGCGGTCAATTTCGTGAAGCGCTCGCCGCTGCGTGAGGAACCTTTCTGCCCCCACTTCGGGGTGTGCGGAGGCTGCAAGTGGCAGAACCTGCCCTACGCGGAGCAGCTGAAGTTCAAGACCGAGCAGGTGCGCGACCAGCTGACGCGCATAGGCAAGATAGAGCTGCCCGAGGTGAGGCCGTGCATGGGGTCGGCCAAGCAGACTTTCTACCGCAACAAGCTGGAGTTCACCTTCGCCGACAAACGCTGGCTCACCTACGAGGAAATAGCGGCGGGCGGCGACATCGAGCGTGCTCCCGCGCTGGGATTCCACATCCCCAACTGTTTCGACAAGGTGCTCGACATAGACGAATGCCACTTGCAGAGGGATCCCTCGAACGCCATCCGCACCGAGACCAAGCGGTTCTGCATCGAGCACGGCTACTCGTTCCATAATGCGCGCGAGCATGCGGGACTGATGCGCAACATGGTAATCCGCACCTCGTCGACGGGCGAGATAATGGTGATCGTGGTGTTCAATGCCGACGACCGCGAACGCATTACGGCCCTGCTGGAGCATCTGGCCGAGCGTTTTCCCGAGATCACTTCGCTGTTCTACGTGGTCAACACCAAGTGGAACGATTCGACGGGCGACCTTACTCCCGTATGTTTCAAGGGCAAGGACCACATTATCGAGCGGATGGAGGACCTGCAATTCAAGGTGGGGCCCAAGTCGTTCTACCAGACCAATTCCGAGCAGGCCTACGAACTCTACAAGGTGGCCCGCGACTTCGCCGACCTGACGGGGAGCGAGGTGCTCTACGACCTGTATACGGGTACGGGCACCATCGCCAACTTCTGCGCGCGCCGCGCCGCGAAGGTGGTGGGTGTGGAGTATGTCCCCGAGGCCATCGAAGATGCAAAGATCAATTCCGAGATCAACGGCATAGACAACACCTCGTTCTATGCGGGCGACATGAAGGATGTGCTGAGCGACGAGTTCATCGCGCGCAACGGCCGTCCCGACGTGGTTATCCTCGACCCGCCGCGCGCGGGCGTCGACGAGCGGGTGCTGGAGGTCATAATGCGCGCCGCGCCCGACCGCATGGTGTACGTGAGCTGCAATCCCGCAACGCAGGCACGCGATTTGTCGTTGCTCGACGGCATGTATCGCGTCGAGGCCGTGCAGCCCGTGGACATGTTCCCCCACACCCACCATGTGGAGAATGTGGTGAAGCTGGTGCGCCGCAAGTGACGGCCGCAGCGCGCGGAATGAAAAAAAATCGCATTTTCGATGCAAGATTTCGCGAAAGCGCGATTTAACGGATAAAGACCGATCGCAGGATCGGGCATAACTAAAAAATCGGTTATATACTTTGATGTACCTTGTTCGGAGCGTAGCGACCGAAGTCCCCTCCTAAGGAGGGGATTTAGGGGAGGGTCAAATCTGCAAACGCGGCCTGTGGCCGCGGGCGGAC
>ERZ827168.1848-NODE-1848-length-27093-cov-4.930357_pt1 | contig 27093 bp, 24 predicted proteins | sample MGYA00519868_ERZ827168 | MGnify/ENA primary metagenome ERZ827168 (study PRJEB31778, sample SAMEA3449271) | human gut metagenome | biome: human gut; feature: human-associated habitat; material: faeces | place: United Kingdom | collected 2010/2012 ...
CATCGCCGGCAAGAGTTCGGTCGACGACGAAGTCCTTGACAATCTTGAGGAGGCGTTTGTTACCAGCGACGTAGGCACCGACACCACTCTGGAGATAATAGACCGTCTGCAGAAACGTGTGGCCCAGGACAAGTACGTGGGCAGCGAGGAGTTGCGCACCCTCCTCGCAGACGAAATAACCAAAATGCTTGAGAAGCCGGAGAATTCCGGCCAACTTGAGGATTTTGAGATACCCGACACCAAGGGTGAACCGTACGTCATAATGGTGGTCGGCGTCAACGGAGTGGGCAAGACCACGACCATCGGCAAATTAGCCTACCAGTACAAGCAGGCCGGCTACAAGGTTGTGCTTGGTGCAGCCGATACGTTCCGCGCAGCCGCCATCGAACAGCTTGACATCTGGGGCGAACGCGTGGGAGTGCCGGTAGTGAAACAGAAGATGGGCAGCGACCCCGCCGCCGTGGCTTTCGACACTGTAAGCTCGGCCAAAGCTCAGGGTGCCGACGTGGTTATAATCGACACCGCCGGCCGTCTGCACAACAAGGTCGGCCTGATGAACGAGCTCACGAAGATACGCAACGTCATGGCGAAGGTGATCCCCGACGCGCCGCACGAGGTGATGCTCGTGCTCGACGGCTCGACGGGCCAGAACGCCTTCGAGCAGGCGCGGCAGTTCACGCAGGCCACGCAGGTGACCTCGCTCACCATCACCAAGCTCGACGGTACGGCCAAGGGCGGCGTGGTGATCGGCATCAGCGACCGTTTCCACATCCCCGTGCGCTACATCGGCATCGGCGAGGGCATCGACCAGCTGCGCATGTTCGACCGCCGCGACTTCGTGGATGCGCTGTTCGGCGAAAAGGAGTAGCGGCATGGACAGGCTGACCAAAGAGCAACGCATAAAAAACATGCGGGCCGTGAAAAACAAAGGCTCCAAAATAGAGGTAACGCTTGCAAAAGCGATGTGGGATGCAGGACTGAGATACAGAAAGAACGACCTTACGGTATTCGGCAAACCCGATTTCACGTTTAAGGGTTTGAAGATAGCCGTATTTTGCGACAGCGAATTTTGGCACGGAAAGGATTGGGAACGGCACAAAGAGGATCATAAGTCCAATGTCGATTTTTGGATTCCCAAAATCGAGCGCAATATGGCGAGAGATAAAGAGGTCACCGATAAACTGCAAAACGAAGGGTGGACGGTCGTCCGTTTTTGGGGTAAAGATATCCTGAAAAAAACGGATGAATGTTTGAATAAAGTACGGGAAACTGTATATGCCAAAAAACTTGAGAAACATATCGATTGCTCCCGGCAGTAACGGCCTTGTGTCAGATGCGGATCAAGCCGTATTGACACATCATTTGCAGTGCCCCGAAATTCCGTTGTTCGAAGAAAAGGCGAATGGCATTTTAGGGCGATTGGTCGCCGACAACCGTTTTTCGGAGGAGTCGATCGGGGAGATAGTGAACACTGTAAGGCGAACGATTGAGAGGGTTCCGTTTCCGGCAGTGTTGAATCCGGAATTCACCTTTATCGATCTTTTCGCGGGAATCGGAGGATTCCGCATCGCCATGCAGTCTCTCGGCGGAAAATGTCTGTTTTCATCCGAATGGGATAAGGAGGCCCAAAAAACATATTTCGCCAATTTCGGGGAAGTTCCGTTCGGAGACATCACTCTCGAAGATACTAAACGGTTTATTCCCGATCATTTCGATGTGTTGTGCGCCGGATTCCCGTGCCAGGCGTTTTCTCTTGCAGGTAAAAAACGCGGATTCAACGAAACGAGAGGAACTTTGTTTTTCGACGTGGCCGAGATCATACGGAGGAAAAGACCGCGTGCGATATTTCTGGAGAATGTAAAAGGACTTAAAATTCATGACAAAGGAAGAACGTTCGACGTTATTCTGAACACCCTGACCGATCTCGGCTATTATGTTCCCGATCCCCAAATCGTCAATGCCATGGATTTCGGGTTGCCTCAGCATCGGGAACGTATATATATAGTAGGGTTCAGAAACGACCTTAATATCCGCAGTTTCGATTACCCTCAAAAAGTCGGGGGCACTCCTTGTTTTGCCGATGTGAAAGAACGCGAGGTCGTAAGTGTGAAATATTATTTGTCGACGCAATATCTTCATACTCTAAGAGAGCACCGCCGGCGTCACGAAAGCAAGGGAAACGGATTCGGATACGAAATCATTCCCGACGACAAATGCGCCAATGCCATTGTGGTGGGCGGAATGGGGCGTGAACGAAACCTTGTTTTCGACGATCGCATCACCGATTTCACTCCCGTAACCAAAATCAAGGGCGAAGTGAACCGGGAAGGCATAAGGCGAATGACTCCGCGGGAATGGGCGCGATTGCAGGGGTTTCCCGAAAGTTTCAGAATAGAAGTGGCCGACGCATCGGCCTACAAGCAATTCGGCAACTCGGTTGCGGTGCCCGCGATAAAGGCTACTGCCGAACAAATATTGAAAGCACTCGAAATATTATAACCGTCAGGATATGGCAATATTCGGAAACAAAGGCGAATGGAGCGAGATATACGCACTGTTCAAACTGCTCGGCGACATGAAGGTTTTTACCGGAGATGAAAATCTGAATAAGATGGAAGATCTGTTTTATCCCGTGTTGAAAATCCTCCGTGAAGAAAGGGGCAAGTCATACGAATACGATATCGAGGACCGGAATATTGTTTTCATGACGGAGAACGGCGCGGAGTTCATGCGATTGCCGGTTACGGAGTTCGCCGAACAGGCAAAAGAGCTGTTTCGGCAAATCAATGCGAACAAAGGAGTCTTTTCCGTTCCCGACACCGAGGCATTCATGACCCGGATCCGATGCGGGAGACTCAAAGCCCCGTCTGCCGATAAGACGGATATAAAGATAATCATACACGATCCGAGAACCGGAATGTGTCCCAAGCTCGGGTTCAGCATAAAATCCAAATTGGGGAGTCCGGCCACTTTGATTAATGCAAGCTCGGCAACGAGTTTCACTTACCGAATCTCGGGTGTCGATTTTTCGGACGATCAAATCGCCGAAATAAACGGAATCGATTCAAAATATAAGATCAGAGACAGGTTGCGTGCCATACGCAATTACGGCGGCGTGTTGAAATTCCGTAACATGAAATCGGCAGTTTTCAACAACAATCTGGTAATGATCGACAGCCGTTTGCCCGAAATTCTGAGCTGCATGCTTTTTCACTATTACTGCGGGGATGCGAAGACTTTGGCCGATTTGACATCGCTGGCGGCAGGCGAGAATCCGATGGGATACGACATGTCGCAGGGAAATATGTATTACGAATACAAAATCAAGCATTTCATGACCGATGCCGTTATGGGGTTGGTTCCCGCGTCGGTGTGGAACGGCGTTTACCGGGCAAACGGAGGATATTTGGTAGTGAAAGAAGACGGAGACGTGTTGTGTTATCATTTTTACGATAAAAATATCTTCGAGTCATATTTGTTTCACAATTTGGTTTTCGATACCCCGAGCAGCACACGCCACGGATTCGGGAAGATAATAAAATCGAATAACGAATATTTGTTCGATCTCAATTTACAGGTAAGATTCATTTAATGGTTTTGGAATTGAAGAAAATCAACGTCATAACTCTCGGGTGCTCGAAGAATACGGTCGACAGCGAGCATCTGATGGCGCGGCTCGCGGCGGCGGGATACGAGGTGGTGTTCGACAGCGAACGCACCGATGCCGACACCGTGGTCATAAACACTTGCGGATTCATAGGCGACGCCAAGCGCGAGAGCATTGAGGCCATACTTGCCGCTGCGGCGGCCAAGCAGGCGGGCCGCATAAGGCATCTGTTCGTCATCGGCTGTCTGAGCGAGCGCTACGCCGACGAACTGCGCGCTGAGATCCCCGAGGTGGACGACTATTTCGGCGCGCGCGACTGGTCTGGCATCGTCGCTGCCCTCGGCGCCGAGAGCGGCGACGATCTTGCGACCGAGCGCCTGCTCACCACGCCTGCCCACTACGCCTATCTGAAGATATCCGAGGGGTGCAACTGGCTCTGCGGCTACTGCGCCATACCGCTCATTCGCGGCCGACATGTCTCGGTGCCGATGGAGACCCTGCTCGACGAGGCCCGACGGCTCGCTGCGCGCGGCGTCAGGGAACTGATGGTCATAGCGCAGGACACTACCTATTACGGCATCGACCTCTACGGCCGCCGCCGTCTGGCCGACCTGCTGACCGAACTGTGTCGCGTGGACGGAATAGAGTGGATACGTCTGCACTACGCCTATCCCGCCTCGTTCCCCGACGAGGTGATCGAGACGATGGCGCGCGAGCCGAAGATATGCAAGTATCTCGACATCCCGTTCCAGCACATATCCGACCGCATGCTGTCGGCCATGAAGCGCCGCCACACGAAGGCCGAGGCGCTGGATCTGGTGCGCCGTCTGCGCGAGCGCATTCCCGACATCGCCCTGCGCACGACCCTTTTAGTGGGCTATCCCACCGAGACCGAGGCCGACATGGCCGAGCTGGAGGAGTTCGTCCGTGAAGTGCGGTTCGACCGTCTGGGCGTGTTCCCCTACTCCGAGGAGGAGGGTACCTATTCGGCCGAGAACCTTCCCGACGACGTGCCCGAGGATGAGAAGCAGCGCCGTGCCGACCGCATCATGGCCTTGCAGGAGGGCATTTCGCTCGAAAACAACCTCGCCCGCGTGGGCCGCACCATGCGCGTGATCGTCGACTCGCGGCAGGGCGATTACTACGTGGCCCGCTCGGAATACGACTCGCCCGAAGTCGATCAGGAGATACTGATCCCCGCGGCGGGGCGGCGCCTCATGCGCGGCCGTTTCTACGACGTACGCATCACGGGTGCCGAGGATTACGACCTTTACGCCGAGGTGCTCGGACCATCGCGCAAGGGGCGGTAAGGGTGCCGCGAAACGTCCGTCTGCGGCATGAAAACGGCCGCGGACGGCGATAAAATTTGCAGATAACGTATCTTTTTTATATCTTTGACTCACAAAACCGTTACAGACCGACGCCGATGGCTTGCAAGAGTATTATAACGCACATCGAAGCACAGACCGCAAGGATACTCGACAGATGCGATAAGCTCGAAGCCGAATGCGAGCAACTTCGGCAGGAGCGCGACCGCCTGCGTGCCGAAATACGCGACGGGCAGGAGCGTCTGCGCGAGGCACGGGCCGAGGTGCAGCGCCTGCGTTTGGCGGAGGGTCTGAGCGGCTCAACGACGGATAGGGCGAAGTCGCAGGCGCGTATCAACCTGTTATTGCGGGAGGTGGATAAGTGCATAGCGTTGCTGGCCCGAGCGGACAACTGATGCGTGACAGATGGCGAAACAAAAGATAAATCTCAAAGTGGCGGGCAAGGCCTATTCGCTGACCATCGACAGCGAGAAAGAGGAGGTTTACCGTCTGGCCGAACGCGAGGTGAACACCAACGTCGGAAAGTTGCAGAAGACTTTCGGAGAGAGTTTTTCGGTGCAGGACTGCCTGGCCATCACGGCTTTGCAGCTGGGTATAAACAACATCGCGCTCACGCGCGAGAACAATCTCGCCGACGACGATCTGGCGGCTCTGGACGCCTTGTCGCAAAAGCTGGACAAGCATCTGAACCGCATAGCGCGACTGCCCCGAAAGGGTACCAAATAAAGAGGAATCCGCCCGAATGGAGGTAGGTCTCCGAGGAGGAGGCATGACGAGGAGAGGACTTTACGGCCGACGAACGGAACGAAATATGCAGTGAGTCGGTATATACGACAGACACGTTCTTTGGATACGAAAATCTACCCGCATAGATTTCCTTACAGCTTTGCGAAACTGAACACTTATTACATTGGGCAAACTCTCGGTTTCTCAAAATCAGGCCTTGACCCGCTTTTCGCGGGTGTGCTTCGCGCACCGTTGGAAGATTGCGAACTCCCGGAGCCCCACACCTTGACTTATCGGCAGATTCGTCAAACAAGAAAAGGAAACTCTGTGCGGGTTTTTTATACTCTTCGCCGCGGGGCGGAGGACAAAACGGAAAAACCAATACAAAATACTTAACATACAACAAATGGGAACATCGCTAATAATAGTTATCACAGCCATAATATCGGCCGTGGTGAGTGTGGGCACCTACATGCTGGTGACCGCCTACATCACCAAGAACACGATAAAGAAGCAGTGCGGCGCGGCGCTCAAGGAGGCCGAGGCCGAAGGCGAAATGATTAAGAAGGAGAAGATCCTCCAGGCCAAGGAGAAGTTCATCCAGCTCAAGAGCGAGCACGACCGCATGATAAACGAGCGCAACCAGAAGGTGGCGCAGAGCGAGCAGCGTGCCAAGCAGATCGAGGCCAATCTGGCGGGGCAGCAGCGCGATCTGGAGAACCGCATCAAGGAGAATGACCGTCTGAAGGAGCAGATGAACAACCAGTTGCAGGGCCTCAATGCCAAGAAGGAGGAACTGGCGGGCATCATCCGCGAGCAGAACGTGCGTCTGGAGCAGATCTCGGGCATGAGCGCCGCCGACGCCAAGAACATACTCGTCGAGAACATGAAATCGGAGGCCAAGGCCGAAGCCGCCTCTTATGTCAACGAGACCATCGAGGAAGCCAAGCTGACCGCTTCCAAGGAGGCCAAGCGCATCATCGTGACGTCGATCCAGCGCGTGGCGACGGAGACCGCCATCGAGAATGCCGTGACGGTGTTCAACATCGACAGCGACGAGGTGAAGGGCCGCATCATCGGCCGCGAGGGCCGCAACATCCGTGCTCTGGAGGCTGCCACGGGCATAGAGATCATAGTGGACGACACCCCCGAGGCCATCATCCTGAGCGGCTTCGATCCCGTGCGCCGCGAGATCGCGCGTCTGGCCCTGCACCAGCTCGTGACCGACGGCCGCATACACCCCGCACGTATCGAGGAGGTCGTGGCCAAGGTGAAGAAGCAGATCGAGGAGGAGATCGTGGAGGTCGGCAAGCGTACCGCCATCGACCTCGGTATCCACGGCCTGCACCCCGAACTGATCCGCCTCATAGGTAAGATGAAGTACCGTTCGTCATACGGTCAGAACCTCTTGCAGCATGCCCGCGAGACGGCCAATCTGGCCGGCATCATGGCATCGGAGCTGGGCCTGAATCCCAAGGCGGCGCGCCGCGCGGGACTTCTGCACGACATAGGCAAGGTGCCCGACGACGAGCCCGAACTGCCGCACGCAATAATCGGTATGAAGCTCGCCGAGAAGTACAAGGAGAAGCCCGACGTATGCAACGCCATCGGCGCCCACCACGACGAGACCGAGATGACGTCGCTCATAGCGCCCATCATTCAGGTGTGCGACGCCATATCGGGTGCACGCCCGGGCGCACGCCGCGAGGTGGTGGAGTCGTACATCAAACGTCTGAAGGAGATGGAGGACATAGCACTGTCGTACCCGGGCGTCGTTAAGACCTACGCCATCCAGGCGGGCCGCGAGCTGCGCGTGATCGTCGGTGCCGACAAGCTGTCGGATCAGGAGTCGGAGTCGCTCTCGCACGACATAGCCAAGAAGATTCAGGACGAGATGACATACCCGGGTCAGGTGAAGATCACCGTGATCCGCGAGACCCGCGCCGTGAGCTACGCGAAGTAGCCTATTCGGCCCTATTCTCGGCCCGAGGCCCTTTCATATCCCCTTGCAGTGCGCAAGGGGATGTTTTTGCTGTCTGTATGATCGGTTTTGCGAGGCTTCCCGCAGGCTGCAACTCGGTGACATGACGTTGTGTATGCAGTCCGCAGGACTGCGCGGGCCGCAGCCTCCGCCAGCGGAGGCCCGCTGTCGTTCGCGAATGCTCACTCGCGCCCTCCGTAGGCCGCGACCCGAAAACTTTCCCATTATGATGCTTGCGGCTCTTTGAACCGCGCAGTTCGCCGCCGCCCCCACGCGGCGGACTGCTGTCGCATTCCTGCCTCCGTCGGCGAACCGCAGGCCAAAAACCGAAAATGCAGTCCGCAGCCTCTGCCTCGCGGAGGCCCGCTATTGTTCGCGAATGCTCACTCGCGCCCTCCGCAGGCTGCGGCCCGAAAACATTCGCAAAGCCCACAGCCGCTGAAGATAAATTTTTCCTTGAACCCGTTATGTCGGCGGGGCAAAAAAACTGTCCGAAATCGATCGGACAGCCTTTGCAAAGAATGCCTTTCGGCAGGGCGGGGCGATTATTTGTTCATCACCTCGTTCTGGTGGTTGATGCTCTCGATGTGGATGGCCTCCAGCACCGTGCGCACGAAATCCTCGCTGAGGTTCATGCCGCGTGTGAGCGAAAGCATGCGGCGGCATATTTCCTCCCAGCGGTTGCTTTGCAGGATGGCCACGTTGTTGGCCTTCTTTATCGACCCGATCTTCTCGCAGGTGTTCATGCGGCGGCTGAGCAGGTCGAACAGTTCGGCGTCGATCTGGTCGATCTGCTGGCGGCATACGTCGAGTTCGCTGTTGAATTCTGGGTCGTTGGCCGTCTTGGCGCGCCACATCACGTTGTCGATCATGGTGAGGCAATCCTGCGGCGTGAGCTGCTGCGAAGCGTCGCTCCAAGCCTTGTCGGGCGTTATGTGGCTCTCGATGATGAGTCCGTCGTAGCAGAGGTCGGCGGCCTGCTGCGAGATGCCGTAGAGCAGCGGGCGGCAGCCGCATATGTGCGACGGGTCGCAGATCATCATCATGTCGGGGAAGCGGCTGCGCATCTCGAAGATCATGTGCCACATGGGCGGATTGCGGTACTTGCTGTGCCCGAAGTACGAGAATCCGCGGTGGATCAGACCGATGTTCTCGATCTTCACGCCCTCGTTCACCAGACGGTTCACGGCGCCTGCCCAAAGGCCGATGTCGGGCGTCATGGGGTTCTTGATGAGCACCGTTATGTCCTCGTTGCCGTGGAGGCTCTCGGCGATCTCCTGCACGGCGAAGGGCGATACGGTCGTGCGCGCACCTATCCACAGTATGTCGACGCCGTGTTTGAGCGCGCACTCCACATGTGCGTGGTTCGCCACCTCGACGGCTATCGGCAGTCCCGTCGCGCTCTTCACCTCGTTGAGCCATTCGAGGCCCGGCTCGCCGATTCCCTCGAATGTACCCGGGTTGGTGCGCGGTTTCCACACGCCTGCGCGGATCACGTCCACCTTGCCCGAGCGGGCCAGCTGCATGGCGGTCTCCACCGTCTGCTCACGGGTCTCGGCGCTGCACGGACCCGCTATGATGAGGGGCCTTTTGGCCCCGAGAATGAATTTTCCCATTGTTCTTTTTTTAGGCAATTATATATTTCAATGTATACCGAGTTCCGCTGCCGCAAAATCGAATCCGACGGTCTGCCGCCCGCGGCCCGAGGCCGCGTTTGCAGATTCGACCCTCCCCTATATCCCCTCCTTGGGAGGGGACTTCGGTCGCTGCGCTCCGAACAAGGTATATTGATATATAACCGAGTTCGTTGTTATTTCAGTATTTCCCTGATTCTGTTGGCTTTGCTCATGGCTTCGAGCAGTCCTTCGCGGTCGTCGCGCTCGATCATGCGGCGCAGTATCTGCAACTGGTGGATGTGCTCGCGCAGCACGTCCAGTATGTTGTACTTGTTGCCCAGAAATATGGGCGCCCAGGTCTGCGGCAGACTCTTGGCCAGACGTACCGTGCTCTCGAAACCTCCGCCCGCCAGATCGAATATGTGCTCCTCCTCGCGCTCCTTTTCCAGTACGGTCAGCGCCAGCGCGAACGAGGTTATGTGCGATATGTGCGAGACGTATGCGCAGTGGGTGTCCTGTTCCTCGGCCGACATGTAGCGTATGGGCATCCCGAGCGTGCGGTAGATATCCTCCACCGCGGCAAGGGCGTCGGCGTCGGACCGCTCGCTGTCGCATATCACCACCGTGCGTCCCGCGAAGGCTCCGTGTTCGGCGGCCTCGGGACCGCTGTTCTCCGTTCCCCACATGGGGTGCGTGGCCACGAGCCGTCCGCGGTTGGGGTGCATGGCGGTCACCTCGCACAGCTCCTGCTTGGTGGAACCCATGTCCATCACGATTTGGTCGGGACGTATGCGGTTGAGCAGCTTCACGGCCATCACGGGGATGGTGTCGACGGGGGTGGCCAGCACTATCAGATCGCTCTCGGCTATGGCCTCGTCCTGTGTCACGATGCGGTCGACCAGACCCAGGTCGAGGGCGCGTCGGGCGCTATGTTCGGAGCGCTCGATGCCCATTACGCAGTCGCTCAGCCCCTTGTCCTTGAGACTCAGGGCGAACGAACCTCCTATAAGGCCCAGACCTATTACGGTAGTCTTCATCTCGGCGCGGCGTTATTTCGAAAAACGCGTCTTCACGCGCTGCGCAGCCTCGGCCAGACGTTCCTCGGGCATGCAGAGCGAGATGCGGATGAACTTGTTTCCCTCGCTGCCGAAGATTCCGCCCGGGGTGACGAACACGTCGCACTCGTCGAGCACCTTATCCGAGAATGCGAAGCAGTCGCCCTCGAAGTCGGCGGGCATGGCGGCCCATACGAACAGACCCGCCTGGCCCTTCTTGTAGGTGCATCCCAGTGCGTCGAGAAGCTCGTATCCGCGCGCCTCGCGTGCGTAGTAGGTGGCGTTCAGCTCGTCGAACCACTCGTTGCCCAGCGACAGAGCCTCGGCGGCTGCGGCCTGCACGGGGTAGAACATACCCGAGTCCATGTTGCTCTTGAAGCGCAGTATGTCGCTCAATATGTCGGCGCGGCCCACGACGGCGCCCACGCGCCAGCCCGCCATGCTGTGGCCCTTGCTGGTGGAGTTCATCTCGATGGCGACGTCCCATGCGCCGGGTATCGAAAGTATGCTGAGCTGAAGGTTGTTGCGCACGAAGCTGTAAGGGTTGTCATGCACCAGCAGGATGTTGTGCTTGCCCGCGAACTCCACCAGTTTCTCGAACAGTTCCACGGTGGGGTGGGTTCCCGTCGGCATGTTGGGGTAGTTGACGAACATGAGCTTCACGCGGCTCAGATCCTGCTTCTCCATCTCGTCGAAGTCGGGGTAGAAGTCGTTCTCGGCCTTGAGGGCGTACTCGGCCACTTCGCCGCCCGCGAGCGTCACGGCCGCGCGGTATGTGGGGTAGCCCGGGTTGGGAACCAGCACCTTGTCGCCCGCGTCGAGGAACGCCATGCAGATGTGCATGATGCCCTCCTTCGAGCCCAGCAGGGGCAGCACCTCGTTCTTGGGGTTGAGCTTCACTCCGTACCACTTCTCGTACCAGTCGGCATATGCGCCGCGCAGCAGGTCGCTGCCGTTGTAGGGCTGGTAGGCGTGCACGTCGGGACGCTGCGCCTCCTTGCCCAGACGCTCGATGACGCTCTTGTGGGGCGGCATGTCGGGGCTGCCGATTCCGAGGCTGATGATGTCGCGGCCCGCCTTGCGCAGCTCGGCTATCTCGCGGTTCTTTTTCGAAAAGTAATACTCCTTGATGCAATCCATTCTGTGTGAAGGAGCGATCTCTACCTTTGCCATAATCGTTTTTTCGTTAGATGTTATTTTATTCGGTTATAATTTATGTCCGTCGTCGTTGCGCAGTCCGCTGCGGTACACTCCGTAGACGTGCACTTCCTCGGCGGCGGCCTGCAAGCGGTCGAGGTTGCGTATGTAGTCGTCCAGGCATCCGAACTCCAGATCGATGTGGAACAGATAGTGCCACGGTTCGCTGGGGATGGGGTACGATTGCAGTTTCGAGAGGTTGATGCCCTGCAACTGGCTGAGCGCGCGCAGCAGCGACCCTTCGCGGTGGTCGGTCTTGAAGTAGAGCGACGCCTTGTCGGCCTGCGGGTCGATGTTGTGGTCGTGGCGCTTGAGCACCATGAAGCGCGTGTAGTTGCTCTTTATGGTGTTGATCTCGGGGGCGATGATCTTCAGCCCGAACATCTCGGCCGCCAGTTCGCTCGCCACGGCCGCCGTGTGGCGCAGCCCCTTCTCGGCTATGTGGCGCGCGCTGAGGGCCGTATCCTCCGATTCGATGAGTTTCCAGGGGCGGACGTCCAGATAGTCGATACATTGCAGCAGGGCCATGGGGTGCGACTCCACCTCGCGGATGTCGTCCAACCCGACGTCGGGCAGCACCATCAGGTTCTGCTTTATGGGCAGATAGATCTCGCCCGCCACCTGAAGGTTGGCGTCCTGCAGGATGCTGTAATTGGCTATGATCGACCCCGCTATGGAGTTCTCGATGGCCATCATGCCCATGTCGGCCTCGCCGCGCTTGACGGCGGCCGCCACGCCTCGGAATGTATCTTGAGGCATTATGTCGATGTCGCGGCCGAAATATTCGTTGGCCGCTATGTGGTGGAAGCACCCTTCGTAACCCTGTATGGCGATCTTCAGCATCCGTCTTGTCGGTTAAAAAAAATCCTGACCTCGCAGCGGCGGTCAGGATCAATATCACTCGTTCATGAAATCTTCACAGTTTAGCATATCGTATCCCGACCGTTCGCACGGTAATAATAAAATCGCTTGAAAAAGAAGAAATTCATGTTCATATTCTCATCGCAGGCGGTATTTCCCGCTTCGGGTACAAATATATCGCAAATCGTCGACATATCAAAATCCGCGGCGAATAAATATGCGGAAAATTATTCAAATTATTTCATAACTGCTTTCCGCGGCGGTGCGGACGGCGTGTCGTTCGGTGCGTAACGCAATGACGGTCAGTGCGGTGCGGTTACAGTTCCCGCAGATCGACTATGCCGTTCATAACGGCATAGATGGTAAGGCGGCCTATCGACCGCGAGCCGATTTTCTCGCATATGTTGCGGCGGTGGAACACCACCGTGGCCGACGATATGTTCAGCCGATCGGCTATCTCCTTGTTTATGTAGCCCTTGACCGCGAGCGCGAGCACATCCTTTTCGCGCGGCGACAGCAGCTCGGCATACTCCTTTTCGGCGTGCGGGTGCATGCCGTGGGCGGCGTGGGCGGCGTTGTGGATGGCGAGGAACGTTTTGAGCAGGTCGCGTTCGGGGCGGCGCGTGTCCACGGTGCGGAACTCGGCGGGAATCCCATCCGTTTCACCGTCGACGAGCACTATGCAGCGGCGGTGCTGCGGAGCGAAGAAGGGCAGGTTGGCGGCGAGTATCTCCGCCGACACGAAGTAGTGTATGGCCGTGTGCGGCTCGTCGGCGTCGAATTCCTCCATCGAGTTGTAGGATGCTATCTCCACGTTGCGGAACATGTCCACGAACGGGGCTATGTCGGCCAGTATGGCACGCATGGCCAGACAACACAGCGAATTGGGATGTATGACCGCTATTTTGGGCTTGACTTCCATAGTCGCAAAGATAAGACAATTAACCGTAACGAAAAACTATAATAAATGATAGTTGATGCGCTTGTGCGGGGAAAGTACCTTTGCATTGCGGTTTCGGGGATTTGGATGCGTAATGCCGCAGGCATTACTATCTTCGGCGGCTCGCACCTTCGGTGCGCCCCCCCCCAGCCGCCGAAGATAAATTTATATTAATAGGTCTTACGATGAAATTATTGTTCATTTTCGCGCTGTCGGCCCTGCTCGGCGGCGCCTGCCATAACTGTTATTCGGCCGAGCGCCCCGACAGCACCTACGCCTCGTACGGCGACGGCGTGCAGAGGGAGCGGCGGATAGATGCCGTCGTCGTCTCGACCGACATGCCCAAGTCGTACATCGACAAAAAGCATATCCCCGTGGCGGTGTCGCAGCTGCGCAGCGAGGATCTGGAGCGCGGCCGCGTGCTGTCGATAAAGGATCTCACGGCCATAGTCCCCAACTTCTATCAGCCCGACTACGGGTCGAAGATGACCTCGTCGATATACGTCCGCGGCTTCGGCGCGCGCATCGACCAGCCTGTCATAGGCGTCAGTGTCGACGGCGTTCCCTACCTTAACAAGAACAACTACGATTTCGACATGCTCGACGTGGCAGCCGTCGAGATGCTGCGCGGCCCGCAGGGCACCCTTTTCGGACGAAACACCATGGGCGGCCAGCTCAATATCTACACCCTCTCGCCCCTCGGCATCCGTGGCCGCGATGCCGTGCGCGCCTCGGCGGAGTACGGCTCGGGCAACACTGTCCGTGTGCGGGCGTCGTACTATCACAAGGGTTCGGGCCGTTTCGGATACATGGCGGGCGGTTATTACACCCGCACCGACGGATTCTTCGACAACGAGTACGACGGCAGCCGCTGCGACTTCGGCCAGGGCGGGGGCGGCCGCGTGCGTGTGGCGGGCGACCTCGGCCGAGGCTGGACGCTTGACAACACCGCGTCGGTGAGGTACGACGACGAGGGCGGATACGCCTATTCGCTCTACGATGTCGAGACGGGCGAGGTGCACGGCGTCGACTACAACTCGCCGAGCCGCTACGAGCGTCTGAACGTCACCGACGGTCTGGTCGTGCGCCGCCGCGGTCCGAAAGCCGAGTTCAGCAGCACGACGGGTTACCAGTTCACCCACGATAGGATGAACATCGACAACGACTTCACCTCGGCGTCGCTTTTCACGCTCCTGCAAGAGCAGCACGAGCACGCCCTGACGGAGGATGTGGTGCTGCGCACGTACGACGACAAGCGCCGCTGGCAGTGGATCACGGGCGCCTACGGATTTTACAGGAGCCTAAGGATGAACGCCCCAGTTACGTTCATGCAGGACGGCATCGACCGTCTGATCCTGGCGGCGGCCAACAAGGGCATACAGAGCGTGATGCCGTTCGCGCGGCTGGAGCTGGAGGAATCGCAGTTCGACATAGCGAGCAATTTCGACATTCCCGCCTACGGGCTGGCCGTCTATCACGAATCGTCGCTCCGCGCGGGCCGTCGGTGGCGCTTCACGGCGGGCCTGCGACTCGATTACGAGTCGACGAGGATGGATTACGACAACCATACGGCCGTGCATTACCGTCTCGTGCCCATGATGCAGACCTATAATAAGGTGGAGGTCCCCTTCGCGGGACGCGAGAAGCTCGACTGGCTGGAGCTGCTGCCCAAATTCGCCGTCAACTTTTCGACGGGCGCGGGCGATCTCTATGCCACCGTGGCGCGCGGCTACAAGGCGGGAGGATTCAACACGCAGATATTCTCGGATATTCTCCAGAACAAGATGATGGCCGAGATGATGTCGCAGATGCGTCCCCGTGCGGGCGGCGAGTCGCCCTACGACGCGGCGTCGGTGACCACCTACGATCCCGAATACAGCTGGAACTACGAGCTGGGCGGCCACCTGCGTCTGGCTGAGGGGCTTCTGTACGTCGATCTGGCGGCCTTCTGGATCGAGTGCCGCGACCAGCAGCTGACCGTCTTCCCCGAAGGCTCGACCACGGGCCGCATGATGTCGAACGCGGGGCGTTCGCGCAGCCGCGGCGCCGAGCTGTCGGTGAATCTGCTGCCCGTGCGCAATCTGTCGATCAAGGGCAATTACGGTTATACGAATGCCGAGTTCGTGGAGTTCGACGACGGCAAGGAGAATTACGAGGGTAAATATCTGCCCTACGCCCCGCAGCATACCGTCTCGGCGGGCGTGTCGTACGATTGGTATACGGGCAGCCGCGTGGTGGACCGCGTGGTGTTCGACTGCACGTGGCAGGGTGCGGGCAAGATCTACTGGAACGAGAGCAACACTCTGTCGCAGAACTTCTATTCGCAGTTGGGCGCGTCGGTGAAGCTCTGCCGCGGCGATTTCTCGCTCACGCTGTGGGGCCGCAACCTGCTGGACGAGGATTTCTACACCTTCTATTTCAAGTCGGTGAACAACAGCTTCTTCAGCCACGGCAAACCCCGCCGCATGGGCATAACGTTCAGCTATGCGATGTGATGCGCTGAAGGCTTCGGCGATGAATACGTGCGGCGATCTTACGAAACAAGGTCGCCGCACTTTTTATCATTTCAGGAGCGAGTCGATGTCGGGATGCCGCCCGTTGGCGAGTCCTATTTTGTCCTCGTACATTTTGCTGAGCGAGACGAACTTGTAGAAGCTGTTGTAGGCCGCGCGGATGAATCCCGCCGTGCCGTCGCGGAATCCGCCTTTTAGGATGTAGAGCTTGAGGAAGACGAAAGCGGGCTTCATGATCAGTTTGCCCGCCGTGACATTTTCGCCGCGTTCACGGCGTCGTATTCGCTCCGATTCGGTGTAGGCGTCGGCCTTGGCCAGCAGTACCGACATGTTCTCGTGCGGCACGTGTATGAAAGCCAGGTCGCGCCGCGAAGCGGGAATGCTCTCCACCCGTCCCGCCACCTGCGGTATGGCGTGTGCATGCGGCGCCCAGCTGCAACCGTCGCGGCGCAGGAAACGGAGTATGTGATCGGGATAGGTGCCGTGCATGAAACGGCCGAGAAAGTAGTTGCGGCGCGGGATCCGTATGCCCGCGGGCGGTTCGGGTTCGGCCAGACGTTCATAGAGGTAGTCGCGCAGCGCGCGCGGTACGATCTCGTCGGCGTCGACTACCAGAACGTAGTCGTGCGAGGCGTTTTGCAGGGCGAACATCCGCGCGGGTTCCACGCATGTATGTCCCGCTTTGGGAAACGTCACTACGCGGCAGCCGTAGCGGCGTGCGATTTCGACCGTCGCGTCGTCGCTCTCCATGTCGCAGACCAACACTTCGTCGAAATTCCCCCCCCCACGGATTTCAGTGTGGGTTCTATGCAGTCGGCTGCATTTCGGGCATTGATGATGACTGTGATTTTTCGATCCATTATAATGTGCTTATTATGCTGTCCCAGAATCGGCGCATGCGCGGTTTCGACCAGCTGTGGCAGCCCATGGGCAGGCGTTTGCCCGTCAGGCGGTAGCAGTAGGCGGGATTGGTGTCGAAAGCGAACCGCAGCGCCTCGTCGGGCGCAGGGTAGCGGAACGAGTCGGGCACCGTGGCCCAGAAGACGTCCTCGTTGTGAAGATGGTCTTTCGCCGCTAAATACTCCCCGATGCGGTCGGAGTAGCGGTCGCAGGCCTCGATGAAGGCCTCGACGCGTCGCAGCGACAGGCCGCCGTTGCCTATGCGTCCGTACAGATCGGCGCGGCACGGCAGTCCGCGACGGTGTTTCGACCATCGGCGCAGGGCCATGTACTGTTTTACGAGCGGCAGATCGTATACGGCACGGCGTATCCACGGCGCAGCCACGCAGTCGTAGCCCTCGGTCGCCCATGCGTTCAGTTCGTCGCGGAAGATCCATGCGTCGGTGTGGCACACGAGTATGTAATCCCACTTCCCGTGCATGCGGTAGAAGTCGCCCGAGAGCATCATGCGGTTGTAGCCCACTATGCCGTTGCGGCGTCCGAGCCATTCGCCTGTGACGCGCACGATCTCCGCCTGCGGGGCGAGAGCCGCGGCCGATTCCGTGTCCAGCCCCTCGGGCGCGAGCAAGGCTATGTCGTGCGCCGCCAGCATGCGGCAGTTGTGCTTCAGCGCTCGCTCCTCGTCGGCGTCGAGCGGTCGGTATATCGGTATGATAACGCGAATCTTCATGGTGCGCGTTATTTGTTGTTCCACGATGTGACGTGCAGGCAGTGCTCCTTGTAGTAGCGGTCTTCGTCGGTGACGTTGGCCGAGTCCTCGTACCACGGCAGGTGGCGGATGCAATAGGGCGCTGCCATGCGGTAGGCCTCCAGCGACGGGCGTCGGCTGAGTCCTATGCGCGGGCGGTAGAGCGCGAAGGTGGTGTCGATCGTGGCGCGGTAGAGTCCGTCGCCTGCGGGACGGGTGAAGAAACGGCTCTCCCATGCCAGCACTTCATCCTTGAGCTTGTAGCAGTCGGGCAGGTCGTCGATGCGTATCGACGGGCCGATCTTGAAGGCGTAGGGGTAGCGGTTCTTGAGCAGATCGAACATGCGTGCCACCACGTCGGCGGGACATGACGGATCCAGCTCCACGTCGGCATCGGTGTAGATGTAGTAGTCGCCGCAGAAGCGTTTGCGTGTCGGGCGGTATTTCCACAGAGCCTTGAACCCGAAATTCTTCGGCAGGCGGATTATGTCGTAGCGGCTTCCCTCCTTCTCGTACCACTCCAGAAGCGGAGGGTAGGTGCTGCGATTGTCGAGTATGTGTATGTTCGTAAGTCCGCGCTCTTCGAGCGAGGATGTCAGGCGGCGCAGCGTCGTCAGTCGGTTGAAACTGTTTATGACGATGGGTATGTCGTGCGGGTCCTCGATCTTCGAGGGGCTGATCCGCTCCAGCATGTGGAACCAGCGCGAGCGGATGAAATCTTTCGTATCTCCGAAGAGTTCCATTATCGGTCGTTTCGTTTGGTGAATATGTATCGTTTGATGGCGTCGGCCACGCGTTCGCCGTCGAGGGCCGCCGAGACTATGCCGCCCGCGTAGCCCGCGCCCTCGCCCGCGGGGAACAGCCCTTCGAGTTCGGGGTGCATGAGCGAATCGGGATCGCGCGGTATGCGCACGGGGGTCGAGGTGCGCGACTCCACGCCCACCACTATGGCGTCGGGGGTCAGATACCCCTTCATCTTGCGGTCGAACGAGGCTATGCCCTTGCGCAGCGCCGAGGCGATGAAGTCGGGCATCCACCGATCGAGCCGCGACGGGGTGAGGCCCGGGATGTAGGACGTGCGCGGCAGCGAGGCCGAGGCCCGTCCCGCCACGAAGTCCGACACGCGCTGTGCGGGTGCTATCTGCCTCTCGCCGCCGTTCGCGCGCGCCGCTTCCTCTAACTGCTGCTGGAACACGAGTCCCGCCAGCGCTCCGTGCCGAAGCGTGAGGTCGGCGTAATCGTCGGGCCGTATCTCTGTCACCAGTCCCGAGTTGGCCCATCGCGAGTTGCGTCCGCTCGGCGACATGCCGTTCACCACCGACTGCTCCGCGTCGGTCATGGCGGGCACGATGAAGCCGCCCGGGCACATGCAGAACGAATAGACGCCTCGGCCGTCGATCTGGTCGACGAGCGAGTACGATGCCGCGGGCAGATATTCGTCGCGGTGTGGAGTGTGGTATTGTATGGAGTCGATGAGGCTCTGCGGATGCTCTATGCGCACGCCCATGGCGAAGGGCTTGGCTTCGAGACGCACGCCGCAGCGGTCGAGCGTGTAGTAGATGTCCTTGGCCGAGTGGCCCGTGGCCAGCACCACGGCCGCGCCTTCGATCGTGTTGCCGTTGGCCACCACGCCGCGCAGACGGCCGCGTTCGATCTTGAATCCCGTGACCTTGCAGCCGAAGTGTATCTCGCCGCCCGCCGTGGTGATGGTGCGGCATATGTTGCTGATGATGCGCGGCAGACGGTCGGTGCCGATGTGGGGATGCGCCTCGAAGAGTATCTCGGGCGTCGCGCCGTGGAACACGAGCGTCTGCAACGCCTTGTTGTAGTCGCCGCGCTTCTTGCTGCGCGTGAACAGCTTGCCGTCGGAGAAGGTGCCCGCGCCCCCCTCGCCGAAGGCGTAGTTCGAATCGGGGTTGATGTCGAGGTTGCGGTTTATGAGGGCTATATCCTGCTTGCGCGGCAGCACCTTTTTGCCTCGTTCGAGCAGTATGGGCTTGAGCCCCAGCTCGATCAGCCGCAGCGAGGCGAAGAGTCCCGCAGGGCCCGAGCCGACCACCACCACCTCTGTGGCATGGCTTACGTCGGGATAGTCGAAACGTACGGGCGCGGGCTGCGGCTCACGGTCGACGAACACCTCCAGCGTGAGGTTGACCTTCACGGGGCTGCGCCGCGCGTCGATGGACCTCTTCAGTACGCGCACCAGGGCCACGTCGTCGCGCTTGATGCCCAACGTGCGTGCGGCGAGCGACGTGTATCGCTCCGCATCGGCGGCCTGCTTCGGCGGGAGTACGAGAGTTACGGTTTTTGGCATAACGGGGCTGTTTGCGGGCGATCGTCGGCATTCGGGCGCGTATGGTGCGGGCCCTGTCGTCGGGCCGCGGGCCGCGCGGTGCATGCGATCGCAAGTTTATTCTACAAAAGTAGCTAAAAAAAGGAAAATACCTAATAAAATTCGTATTGCCGCCTCGCGGCTTAATGATAATTTTATTACCTTTGCGACGCATGCTTGCGGATATGGTGTAATTGGTAGCCACGTCAGACTTAGGATCTGATGCCGAGAGGCGTGGGGGTTCGAGTCCCTTTATCCGCACTGTTGAGACCTTTCGGGGTCTCATTTTTTTGCGGTGAAGGCCGTGATGGTCGAAAGTGAGGCGTTGCGGGCCATGTCGGAGGGGAGGATGACGGGTTCGCGGGTCAGCGGGAACCGATGCCGCCTGTCTTGCGACAGCGATATCCCCGCCGCGGCGAAGGTTCTTTCGACGAGTTCGGTGCAGTACATCCGCGTCGAATCGGCCATCGAGTAGTCGTGGTCGAACACGATCTGCGAATCCCGCAGCCGTAGCGCGTAATCCCTTATGGCGGCCTTTTGTATGTCGTTGAGGCCGCTCAGTCTCATCACGGCACCCGCCGCGGCGCGGTCGGAACGGAAGAAATCCTCAGCCGAATCGCAGCGGACCCGTTCGTCGGTCATAGGCGAGGGTTCGATGTGCACCACCGCGGCCCCCGAGTCGCAGCGTATGACTACGCCGACGTGGGAGTAGCGCATCCCCTCGTCGTACGAGGCTATCATCTCGCTCTCGACGGAGCGGCCGAGTCGGAAAGCCAGATCGGCCGTTTGCAGCGAGTCGTAGGGTATGTCGGGGGCTGTCACGGAGCGTTCGGCAGGGCCGCCGCAGCCCGCCGACAGAACGAATGCCAGCGCTGCCGCGACGCTATTTCGAATTAAGATCGACATCGACTCTCCATTTGCCGTCGGCCGACACCATTTCGCAGTATTCCTCCTGCGACGAGCCGTCGGCGTAGTGTATGCGCGCGAATACCACGGCGTGTTGCGGGTCTTCGTCGGTCCCATCCGCGTCGGGCAGCTCCTCGACCTCGATCTTCTTTATGCCGCCCTTCTCCTCGACCGACAGCCGCGCCTTTTCCATCAGGGCGTAGTAGAGTTCGGTGTCTTCCTCGTCGAGGTCGGTATATTCCAGCGCGCGCGAATAATCGCCGTCGGCTATGGCCTTGTAGAAACGTTTGGCCGTCGCCTCGGGCGATGAGGATATCCCGCATGCTGCGAGGCAGAACGCGGCGGTGAGTGAAACGGCGGTGAGTGAAAATTTTTTCATGTAACAAAGATACGAATAAGCTGAATACAAAACCAAACTTGTTTTGGTTTTGTTGAGGCGTAGTATTTAAGACGAAGTCAAAGATACGAATAAGCCGAGCGCGGGAGCGAATTTATTTGCAATTTCGCCGCTAATGGATAAATTTGCGGGGAGAAATCGACATTGCGCTGCAATGTCGGCAGTTCGCCGCCACCCCGCGCGGCGGACTGCACTCACGCAAGGTTCGTGCATTCGCGCCGCTGTCGGCGAACCGCGACCTTGAGATATATATGCAATATCGCTATGGCAAAAAACAAAATCGAAAAGACCAATGCGGCCCGTCTGCTCGACCGCGCGGGAATAGCCTACGAACTGATCCCCTACACGGTGGACGAATCGAATCTCGCCGCCGTGCACGTGGCCGAGGAACTGGGCGAGGACATCGCCACTGTGTTCAAGACGCTGGTGCTCTGCGGCGACAGGACGGGGTATCTGGTGTGCGTCGTCCCGGGCGACCACGAGGTCGACCTCAAGGCCGCGGCCAAGGTCTCGGGCAACAAACGTGTGGAGATGCTGCACATGAAGGAGCTGCTGCCCGTGACGGGATACATCCGCGGCGGATGCTCGCCCATAGGCATGAAGAAGCGCTTCCCGACATACATCCACGAAAGCTGCGGGCTGCACGATTTCATCTACGTCAGCGCGGGAGTGAGGGGCTTGCAGATACGCATCGCGCCGCGCGACCTTACGGCCTTCACGGGCGCCGTGACGGCCGACATAAGCCGCAAGGCCGAGGAATAGCCGCGGCCCGACGGGGCGTGCGTCGTCAGAACGAGTAGCGGATCATGGTGCATATGCGCCAGTTGTCGACCGTGCGCAACGCCTTCACCCGTCCGTCGATGGCCTCGTCGCCGTATCCCACGGCCGTGTAATCCATCTCCAGCGCAAGGGCCAGCGCTCCCGCCGTGTAGGTGAACGACGGACTTACGCGCCATATGTAGTCGGTGTTTTTCGCGCCGCGCACCCAGTAGTCGTCGGTCGAGATGAAATCCTTGCGGGCGCCGAGATTCTGCGAGAATCCGCCCATTATGCCCGCCTTGCAGCGGCTGCCGTAGGTGAAGTTGAGCCACGAGGTCACCGAGCGCAGCGGGGCATAGTCGTACGATCCCGTGGCGGGGTCGTACGAGGTGGCGCCGAAGCCGCTTATCATGGTCAGATGGGCCGTGTTCTGCCCGTATATCACCTTACCCTTCATGTTGAAAAGCCCGCTCTTGTAGTCGGCGAACACTTCGGGCGATATGCCCGTCACGCGGTCGTGCACGCGCACCGTAATGTCGGTCACCGTCTCCGCGCCGTCGACCGTCGCCGTCCTCCGCGCCGTGCTCGTCTTGCGGGGCATGATGCTCAGCACGTCGACGCCCGCGCCCACCGTGAGGTGTTCGCCCGCATGCTTCACCGAGGCGTACAGCTCGGGCCACAGACTCCAGCGCGAGTAGTTGAACGAGGTGCCGTCGGGTCCCACCGAGGTGTTGGGGAACTGGTACAGCGCCGCGGCCGTGAGGTTCCAGCCCTTGTTCATGCCGACGCTGACGGCTATCTGCGGCGAACGGTTGAACGGCGAGAAGGGCGCGCCCGAGGCGAGTCCCGATATCGACGGCATGACCTGTATCACCATCGGGTGCCACGTCTGTCCGCACGTGACCGACACGCGGTCCCACGCCAGCCGCACGTATGCCTGACGTATGCGCAGCATGGTGTTGTTCGACCCGAACCCGCAGAAGTCGGCCTCGATCTTGGCCGTGGCGGCCGCTTTCCAAATCGCTGGGCCGTTTATGTCGACTCCCAGACGCGTGGTGAACGACACGAAGGTCATCTCGTGTACGGCGTTCAGGTCCTCGCTCCCGTCCTCGTTGGGTAGCACGTCCTTGGGCATGATGTTGAACATCTCGCCCATGGTGGTTATGCACTGGCGGGTGTCGTAGCATATGTAGTTGCGCACGAATCCGTAGGGCTTCAGCAGCTTCGGCCGCGCCTTCTGCTCGGCATCGCGTCCGTTGCGCAACTCTTCGATTATTTCGCGTTTTATCTGCTCTTTGACCATCGCCGCCGAATCGCTCTGGGCGAGCATCGCTATCGGGCCGAGCAGCATGATTATGGTAAATGCAAGACGTCTCATTCGTCGTTGTTTTCGTTTGAAAGGACAAAAGTATAAAATATGAGGTTCATTTACAACCCGCCTCCCTCGGCAGGGAGGCGGGTCGCTGTTCCTATATGATTCCCGCCGAGCCCGACACGACGAGCAGCGTGTAGCCGAGCAGCAGTCCGATCATTCCCATGATTATGCCCACCTTCTCCATGTCGCGCTGGGCCACCATTCCCGTCGAGTGGGCCAATGCGTTGGGAGGCGTGCTGATGGGCAGCACCATGGCGAGCGACGATCCGAGCGCCACGCCTATGAGCAGCGTTTCCACGCCGCCCAGCGCCGCGAACTGCTCCTTCATTCCCGCACCCGCTATGGCCAGTATGGGTACGAGCAGAGCCGCCGTGGCGGTGTGCGATATGAAGTTGGCCATGAGCCAGCACAGCAGTCCCGATCCGACGATGACGGCCGCAGGCGACCACGACGCAAACGGTATGGACTCTATCATGTCGCGGGCCAGTCCCGATTCGTTGAGCGCCACGCCGAGCGCGAAGCCGCCCGCCACCATCTACAGCACGCTCCAGCTTATCTCTTCCAGATCCTTCTTGGTGATTATGCCCGTCAGGCAGAACACCGCTATGGGGATCATCGCCACCGCGTTGGCGTTCACGCCCGTGAATTTGTCGAACATCCACATCAACACCGTCACCGCGAAGGTCACGTAGACGATCATCGATTGGGCGTTGTGCCGCGAGCCGCTCTCGATGACCAGATGTATCTGCTTCTGCTTGAAGGGGAAGAGCCGCAGGAGCAGTCTCCATGCGATGAAGAGCAGCAACAGCGTGAAGGGCAGCATCAGCATGGTCCATTCGCCGAAGCCGATGTTGAGATCGAGCCCTTCGGGGTCGTTGAGGTATTTCAGCGCTATGGCGTTGGGGGGCGTGCCTATGGGCGTGGCTATGCCGCCTATGTTGGCCGCTATGGGTATCGACAGCGCCAGTCCCGTCTTGCCCTTGCCGTCGGCGGGCAGCGTCCTGAGCACGGGCGTCAGGAAGGTGAGCATCATGGCGGCCGTGGCGGTGTTGCTTATGAACATCGAGAAGACGGCCGTGATGAGTATGAATCCCAACAGCACGTATTTCGACTGCGATCCGAACGGCCTGAGAAGCACGCGCGCCACCGAGGCGTCGAGCCCCGTCTTGGTGGCTGCTATGGCCAGTATGAATCCGCCTATGAAGAGCATGATGATGGGGTCGGCGAAGCACTGTATGATCGACTTGTACTTCACCGGCGTCCCCAGTTCGCGGGCGGGCGCGGCCTCGCGCATGAACCACAAGCTGCTGTCCGACACGGTGAGCAGCAACAGCACCACCACGGCCACCGACGTGGTCCACGACGGTACGGCCTCCAGTATCCACATCAGCGTGGCGAACGCGAATATGGCCAGCAGACGCTGCTCCACCGCCGTGATGTCGGGAATGAACATGCACGACGCGGGCAGGAACCAGATGATCGCCGTGACGGCTATGGTCACGGCCAGTTTTGCGATTTTCACCCCTTTGGGACTCGAAATCCTTGCGTGGCTTTTCCAGTCGTGGAAAGCCTCGACGATGTGGTAGCCTGCGAAATTCTTAAACATGGCTCGACTCTTTTTCGGGGTTTTCCGTTCTGTTGGGGTTGCCGACTGCCGCCTGCACGGCGGGCGACTTGACACACACGGCGGGACAAGGCCGTGAAAATTCCGAGGCTGTGCCGCAAGCACGCCCCGCGGGGCCTTCGGTTGGAAGGCACACGAAACATTCACACATGGTCAGATGCGTTTTCAGGTTCTTTCCGAAACTCTTTATTCGGGATTAAAATCTTTTCGTACCGTAGCGCTAACCCACGAGCGATACGGCCTTTAATGAAAGGGCAGGTCTTCTGACTCGCTCCATTCCGACGCCTTCCCGATTCGCGAAGAACCAGTGGCTCAGAGATGTCGGAACTTTTACGGAACTTACAGCAGCGGGACTGTTCAGGATTCTCACCTGATTCCCTTTTAATCCAAACGGGTAGTCCGACCCGTTTGAAACCCTGTTCGCCGACAAAAATAGGCGTTTTTTCGGTAAAAATGTCACTTAAAAATGAAAATATGAGCAAAACATAGAGAATGTACTGACCATCAATGGTGTTTGGCATAAAGTGGCTTCAAGTGGCATAAGTAGTGAAGACATGGTCTGAGCAGAATATAGAAGTTGTTATGCTTCCAAACCATTACCTCGTATCAAATGCACTTTTAACACTAACTTCCTATTTTTCTGCGTTCTGCGTAGGTTTGCGTTCTGCCCTTATGACTCTCATGATTTAATTTTGCACCAAACAAAAAGCAAGGATTATGAGAAGTACATTTAAGACTGTCTTCTATGTAAATGGAAGCAAAGAGAAGAGTGGAATTGTCCCTATCATGGGACGGGTTACCATCAATGGGACGATTGCTCAGTTCAGTTGTAAACAGAGTATATCCAAGGAGTTATGGGATGCCAAAGCTAATCGGGCTAAAGGTAAGAGCCGTAAGTCTATGGATGTTAATCATGCGCTTGATAATATCAAGGCGCATATAGCAAAGCATTACCAGCGGCTTTCTGACCGGGAGGCATTTGTAACTGCCGAAATGGTACGCAATGCCTATCAAGGTATCGGCACAGAGTATGAAACGGTGTTACGTGCCTTTGATAAGATGAATGCGGATTTTGCCAAACGTGTTGGGAAAGACCGTTCGGAGCGTACATACCGTAAATATCTTACCGTAAGGAAATATGTCGCCGAATTTATGAAAAACCATTATAAGCGTTCGGATATGGGGATGAATGAACTGACGGAAGAGTTTATCCATGATTATTGTCTGTATCTACGTAACGAGGTCGGACTTGCCCAATCTTCCGTATGGATATATTCCATACCATTGAAGCATATCGTAACTTCCGCTCATTACCACGGGAAGATACCGAGAAATCCATTTGCACAATATCATGTGAATCCTGACCATAAGGAACGTGGCTTCTTGACAGAGAACGAAATCAAAGCCATGAGTACAATCGAATTGGAAAATGCCAATTTCGCTATTGCAAGGGACATTTTTATTTTCGGATGCTGGACGGGTATATCATTCGTGGACATCAAAAATCTCACCACAGACAATATCGTGGAACTGAATGGCTCACGTTGGATTGTATCCAAAAGGCAGAAAACAGGTGTGCCGTTTCAAATCAAGCTGATGGACATTCCCGCTCAAATAATTGAGCGAAATAAGCCATTCAGAAATGGTAAGAATTTGTTCAACATAAATTCTTACGACATGGTAAATAGGCGCATCAAGACTGTGGCAAAAATGTGTGGAATAGAAAAGAACATTTCATTTCACCTGAGCCGGCATTCCTTCGCTGTTTTAGCCCTTAATTATGGTATGCCAATAGAAAGTGTCAGCAAAATACTCGGACATACAAATATCACTACTACGCAGATTTATGCAAAAGTGACCAACACGAAACTTGAAAACGACATTTCTGCTTTTGAAGATAAGGTTAGCGGACATTTCACCATATAAAGAATGGCTTATGAAAAGAAGTATTATAACAATGAGTGAATCCGGCAATATCATAATGCCGGACAATGTCACAGACATTTGGATGAGCGAACAGGAACTTGGCGATTTATTCGGAGTAATTGCCCCCACATTCCGAGCTTCCATCAGAGCCATATATAAAAGTGGAGCATTGAAAGAATACGAGGTTCAGAAGTATATCAGATTGGAAAACGGCTATCATGCAAATGTATTCAGTCTCACGATGATAGTTGCGCTTGCTTTCCGTATCAATAGTTTCGGTGCGGAACAAATGCGCAATGCCA
>ERZ827168.1850-NODE-1850-length-27063-cov-5.723897_pt1 | contig 27063 bp, 30 predicted proteins | sample MGYA00519868_ERZ827168 | MGnify/ENA primary metagenome ERZ827168 (study PRJEB31778, sample SAMEA3449271) | human gut metagenome | biome: human gut; feature: human-associated habitat; material: faeces | place: United Kingdom | collected 2010/2012 ...
GGGCTCGAACCCGCCACCTCCGCCTTGGCAAGGCGGCGCTCTACCAAATGAGCTACTCCCGCATTCCTTTGGGGGGCTGTCCATGCGTTCCCGCCGGACACTTGCATATTCTAGCGCATTACAGGCACGTTGTCAAGATGAAATTACATATTTTTTGGAGCGGGGCCAGGGCATGTATTCTATGGGAAGTTCTTTAAAAGAAAGGCATATATCTCTGGCCTTGACGATTTACACAGCGGCGGTTACGATAATAAGCAAGCACACCGGCGCATGGGGGAGACTCACTATGGAAATTTTGGAAGGCTTAAACGCGGAACAGCTCTGTGCCGTCACGGCCACGGAAGGATATGTGCGTGTCATTGCGGGGGCGGGCAGCGGAAAAACGCGTGCGCTTGCGCACCGCTTTGCATATCTTGTAAACGAGGTCGGCATCCTTCCCGCCAACATCCTTTGCGTGACCTTTACCAACAAGGCCGCAAACGAAATGCGCCAGCGCATCCATCTTCTCACCGGCGATAACGACACGGGCTATGTCTGCACGTTCCACAGTTTCTGCGTCTCCGTTTTGCAGGAGGACAGCTATGCCGTCCAATATCCCAAGAATTTCCTTGTGCTGGATAATTCCGATATTGATGCCATGCTGAAAATCATCTATGAAGAGCGGGGGCTTACCCTCCGGCATATGACGTTTTCCAATGCGCGGGACATGATCGAAATCCGAAAAACCACCGAGAACCCGGATTATTATGAGGACATGATCGCCATGCCGCTTGACGGCCTGCGCGCAAAGTATCTTGCGGCCGAAACGCCGCGGGATATCATCTTTTACGGCTATCTGTATCAGCAGAAGAAATGCTTCGGCCTTGATTATAACGACCTGATCAAATATACGCTCTTTATCTTCGAAAACGATGCCGAAATCCGTCTGAAATGGCAGAAGCGGCTTGAATACATTATGATTGATGAGTTCCAGGACATCGACGCGCTGCAATACGAACTGATGGAAGCGCTTTGCGCATACCACAAAAACCTTTTCATCGTTGGGGATCCGGATCAGACCATCTACACCTGGCGCGGCGCAAACGTGCGGTATCTTCTGGAATTTGACAAAAACTTCCCCGGCGCAGAGACGATCTATATGATGCAGAATTACCGCTCAACGCCGGAAATCCTTGCTGCGGCGAATTCGCTGATTGCAAAAAACAGGATCCGTGTCAAAAAGGATTTGCTCCCAACGCTGCCCGCGGGCGCGCCTGTTACATGGCATCATGCAAAGACGGCAGAAGCCGAGGCAAAGTGGGTTGCTGCGCGCATCAAGGCGCTTGCGGATGCAGGCGTGCCGCTGCGGGACATTGCGATCCTTTACCGCGCGCACCACATCAGCCGCACGTTTGAGGAGGTTTTTTTAAAGGAAGAAATTCCATACACGATCTTCAGCGGTGTGCAGTTCTTTAACCGCATGGAGATCAAGGATGCGCTTTCTTATCTGCGCCTTGTGGCGTACCGGGACGATCTTTCCTTTTTGCGCGTGGCGAACGTGCCCAAGCGCAACATCGGGGAACGACGCATGCGCTTTTTACAGGAATACGCGGAGGCCAACGGATGCACGTTATATGCGGCGCTCACGCACAACCTTGATCATGAGCTTTTGAAATCAACGCAGGCGCGTAAATTTGTGGATCTTGTGGAGCGCCTTGGCGCGAGCAGCCCGGAAACGCCCGTATCCGAGCTTTTGAGCGATGTGCTCGACCAAAGTGGCTATGAAACCATGCTCCGCACAGAAGGCGCGCAGGACAGGTTGGATAACCTTGCCGAGCTCAAGCAGGCGATCTATGAGTTCGAGACTGCCTGCGGTGAGGAAGCAACGCTTGAGGGCTACCTTGCGCGTGTAGCGCTTCTTTCCAATGCCGATGCGGAGCAAAACGGCGCGCGTGTGCGCATGATGACAGTGCACACGGCAAAGGGGCTTGAATTTCCGCATGTGTTTCTGGTTGGCATGGAAGAAGGCGTGTTCCCTTCAAAAAAAACCTCCACCATCGAGGCCATGGAGGAGGAACGCAGGCTTGCTTTCGTAGCGGTTACGCGCGCGGAGCGTTCGCTTGCGTTATCTGAATCCGAAGGACGGAATTTTGACGGTTCGTTCCGCTACCCTTCCCGCTTCCTCTTCAACATTGATGAGGCCCTGCTTCTGCGGGACGGCGAAACGGATGCGCGCCTTCTTCGGGATGCGTTCCGGCATATCGAAGCGAGCGAACGCCTGCTTGCTCCGGCGGACGAGCAGGTTCCCTTTGGGCCGGGCGACCGCGTGCGCCATGCCATCATGGGGGAGGGGACGATCATCGCGGTAGACCGCGCGCAGGGGGCGTATGCAGTGCAGTTCGACATCCTGCCCACACAGCGGCGCATCAGCTTCCGGGTGAAGCTGGAAAGGGGCTAAGGCTTGTTTTGCAGCTGCGTGGGATTGGTACATTGTGCGCCCTGAACATGCAGCAGCAATAACGGCTTAAACGACATAGCGGGACGGCTTGCAGGCCAAAGCAAACTAAAGATCTTCTGTGTGAAGCACAAAATCGCATTGCTCCCGGATGCGGAACGCAGAAAAATATGCGTTTTCCATGGGAATCCAGATCGTTTCAAAGCGGGTGAGCATCGAAGCTCCGTTGCGCGCTAAAATACGCGTGCGCTGCGTTTCGGCAGATGCGCTCATGAAAATGCGCAAGTCATACGGCGCCCTAAAATATGGGTGCATGCTGTAAGCGCCTTCTACGATGGAGAGTGCTGCAGGCTGCACCGTAACGCGGTGCGTCAGCGCCATCACGCTGCAATCGAACACGCCGTAAGAAAACGGAGCGCCGTTTGCAAGGCCCGCAAGCACTTCATCCCGAAAACGTTCGTAATGCACATTGCCGCCCGGCTCGCCCAAACGCTCCGGCGTGCGCAGCGTGGGAGGCAGAAAGAAATCATCCATGTGAAATACATTCACGCTGCACTGCGGCGCAAAATATGCTGAAAGGCGCGCGGCCAGCGTGCTTTTTCCCGAAGCGGCATTGCCATCGACAGCAATAAGGATCTTTCCCTGTTCACGAAGCAGCCGCGAAAGCTCCGCCAGAACGGCGGATTCCGATTTTGTCCAGTTCATGATTTGAATATAGCATGTTCACCCGGCTGTGTCAATTAGTCGGCATAGGCGAAACAGGGCGATGGGGGGATTGGCATGAAGCCCTTTACATTTGGGGGCATACATGGTACACTGTCAAAGATCGTTGCGCACGCAACTGTTGCGGGCGCAACAGAATGACGTATCGTGCTAATCCAATTCTTTTTAGATGCTCAGGAAGGAGCCGAACATGCCAAGCATCAACCGCTATATTATGACCATTGCCCGGTGCAGCAACCAGTTCCGTTCGGAACGGCTGCGGGACACCGGCCTCTGTGGGCAGCATTGCGCGTATATCCTGCGCGTGTGCCGCGAGCCGGGCACCACACAGGATGCGATCGCCCGGGAAATTTACGTGAACAAAAGCAACGTCACGCGCCAGCTTGCGGCGCTCGAACAAAATGGGTTTGTGGAGCGCCGCCCGTGCGAAACGGATTCCCGTGCCATGGAAGTATACCCAACTGAAAAAGCGCTTGCGGTGCTGCCGGAGGTGCGTGCAGTGCTCCGCGAATGGAATGAATGCATCACGGCGGATTTCACCGAGGAAGAGAAGGAACAGTTCAAGGATCTGCTCGCGCGTGCTGCGGAGCGCGCACAACAGCGTCTGGATGAAATGAAGAAGGAATAACGTGCAATGAAAACCGTACTCCAATACCTCAGGCCGCAGTATGCGCGCCTTGCTTTGCAGCTCACCATCAAGTTTATCGGCACCATCACGGAGCTTTTTCTGCCTTGGATGCTTTCACACATTCTCGATGATGTTGTGCCGCAAAAAGATATGCCGCAGGTTTATCTTTGGGGGATTTTTATGCTCCTTGCGGCAACGGTGGCACTTTTGGGGAACGTGATCGCCAACCGCATGTCCACACGCATTTCGCGCCGCTTTACAGAAAAACTGCGGCACGATGCATTTGCACGCGTCTCCTATCTGTCCAGCCGGCAGATCGACGGCTTTACGCTTTCGTCACTGATTTCACGCCTTACAAGCGACACGTACAATGTGCATCAAATGGTAGACCGCATGCAGCGCCTTGGCGTGCGCGCGCCGATCCTGCTGCTCGGCGGCATCATCGTCACGTTTACGCTTGAGCCCGTGCTCACGCTTGTGCTTGTCGCAACGCTGCCGCTGCTTGGGGTGGTGGTGTTCAGCGTATCGCGCAGGGGCGTGCCGCTGTATGTGCGGGTGCAGTCGGCGGTGGATGCCATGGTACGCAAGGTGCAGGAGAACATGACGGGCGTGCGCGTTATCAAAGCGCTTTCCAAAACGGAATATGAAAAGGGCCGCTTTGACGAGGTGAACCGCGAGGTCGTCCGGCGGGATCAGCATGCGGGTGCGGTCATGGCGACGACGAACCCCGTGATGAGCCTTCTTTTAAACCTTGGCCTTACGGCAGTGGTGGTTGTGGGCGCGTTCCGCGTGAACGCGGGCGTTTCCCAGGCGGGGAAAATCATTGCGTTTCTGAGCTACTTCACCATCATCCTGAATGCGATGATGATGGTTTCCCGCCTGTTTATGATTTATTCCAAAGGCGCGGCCAGTGCAAAGCGGATCGAGGAGATCCTTGAAACGCCGCTGGAGCCTGTTCCCGGCGAAGCGGCGCCGCGCACAAGCCAATACCATGTGGAGTTCAGGCACGTGAACTTTTCTTACAACAAAGCGAAGAACAAAACGCGGGATGACCTTTCGGATGTAAGCTTTGCGCTGCGCCGGGGGCAGACGCTTGGCATCATCGGGCCCACGGGCAGCGGCAAATCCACCATTGTGAGCCTGCTGATGCGATTTTATGATGCCGACGCGGGCGAGATCCGCATCGGTGGCCGGCGCATCGAAGGAATCCCGGAAGAGGAGCTTCACACCATGTTCGGCGTGGTGTTCCAGAACGACTTTATCCTTGCAGACAGCATCCGCGAGAACATCGACTTTGGCCGCGGGCTTTCCGACGAGGCGCTCCTGCTTGCAGCCAGGCTTGCTCAGGCGGAATTTATCGAAGAAAAGGAAGGAGGGCTTTCCCACATGCTCACCGCAAAGGGTGCAAACCTTTCCGGCGGGCAGAAGCAACGGCTCCTGATTGCCCGCGCGCTGGCCGCGAAGCCGGAGATCCTTGTGCTGGATGATTGCTCCTCCGCGCTTGATTATAAGACTGACAAGGCGCTGCGCAGCGCGCTGTACCACAATTTCGCCGATACGACGACCGTCATCATCGCCCAACGCATCAGCTCCATTCTGAATGCGGATCACATCCTCGTGCTGGATGGGGGGCGCGTAATCGGCGCGGGCACACATGAACAGCTGCTTGAAACCTGCCCGGATTACCGTGAAATCTACGATGTTCAGATGGGCGAAGTGGGATAAGGGGGAAAAGGCATGGAACAGAAACAAAACGCAAACCTGCTCTCCACGGCGATGCGATCCCTGCATGGCGAGGGGCAAAAACTGAAAAAAACGTATATCCTGCGCCGCCTTTGGCGTTACTTCAAAGAGTATAAATGTCTGCTTGCGCTTGCGATCTTCCTTACGCTTGCGGGCAACGCGCTTGCGCTCGTGGGGCCGAAGCTTTCGGGCCTTGCGATTGATGCCATTGAGCCGGGGCCGGGGAAAGTGGACTTTGCCACCGTGTTCTATTATGCGAAATACATGGCTCTGTTCTATGCGCTTTCGGCCGGCATGAGCTATGCTTTGGCCCGTCTGATGATCCGCCTGAGCCGCAATATTGTGTACCGCATGCGCAGGGACATCTTTGAAAAGCTTGTTTCGCTGCCTGTCGGATTTTTTGACAGACACCAGACGGGCGATGTCATCAGCATCATTTCCTATGATGTGGATACCATCAATGCTTCACTTTCCAACGACATCGTGCAAATCTGCACAAGCTTCATCACGGTGCTCGGCTCGCTTGCAATGATGCTCTCAATCTCGCCCGTGCTGATCCTCGTGTTCGTTGTGACGATCCCGGTTTCTGTGCTCATTACACGCTATCGGGCGAAAAAAGTACGGCCGCTGTTCCGCCTGCGCTCCAAAAAGCTCGGCGAACTCAACGGCTTTGTGGAAGAGGTCACGAGCGGCCAGCGCACCACAAAAGCTTATCACCGCGAACAGGTGATGATCGACCGATTTGATGTGAAGAACAAGGAAGCGGTTGACGCCTATTGCAATGCGGATTATTATGCTTGTGTGATGGGGCCCTCGGTGAACTTCGTGAACAACTTTTCGCTTGCGCTCATCAGCGTGTTCGGCGCGTTGCTTTACATGGGCGGGGCGATCTCCCTCGGCAATATTTCTTCCTTTGTGCTGTATTCGCGCAAGTTTTCCGGGCCGATCAACGAGTTCGCAAACCTTCTTGCGGAGATGCAGAGCGCATTTTCTGCGGCCGAACGCGTGTTCCGCCTGCTTGACGAGACGCCGGAGCCTGCGGACGCAGAGGGGGCGGAGGAGCTGAAGCAGGTGAAAGGCGATGTTGCGCTCAAAAACGTGCGCTTTGGGTATGAACCGGGCAAGGTCATTCTTTCCAACCTGAACCTGGATGCGCCACGCGGCTCGGTGACGGCGATTGTCGGCCCCACAGGCGCGGGAAAAACGACAATCATCAACCTGCTGATGCGCTTTTACGATGCTGACAGCGGGACGATCACGATTGACAGGAGCAATATTTATGGCGTAACCCGCAAAAGCCTGCGCCTTGCATATACCATGGTGCTGCAGGATACCTGGCTGTTCCACGGCACGGTATTCGAGAACATCGCCTATGGGCGGGAGGATGCAACGATGGAAAAGGTCGTGGCCGCCGCGAAGGCCGCAAAGATTCACGATACCATTATGTCCCTGCCGGAGGGCTATGACACGGTGCTGACGGACAACGGCTCGAACATCTCCAAAGGGCAAAAGCAGCTTTTAACCATCGCACGGGCGATGCTGCTGGATTCCCCGATGCTGATTCTGGACGAAGCGACCTCAAACGTTGACACGCGCACGGAACAGCGCATTCAGGATGCAATGCTGCGCCTGATGCAGGGGCGCACCTGCTTTGTGATTGCGCACAGGCTTTCCACCATCCAGAATGCGGACCGCATCCTTGTGGTGAATGCGGGCGACATTGTGGAACAGGGCACGCACAGGGAACTGATGGCGAAGAACGGCTTCTATGCGGAGCTGTATCACTCCCAATTTGAAGCGGTATAACAAAAGGAGAAGTATGGACACGACATTTCATAAAATTGATCTGAAAACCTGGGAGCGCCGGGAGGAATACGAATATTTCAGCCGCGGCGGCTGCGGGTTTACGGTGACTGCGGAATTGGACATTACGCATTTGCGGCGCTATGCAAAGGCGCACGGCGCAAAGTTGTACCCCATGCTCGTTGCCGTGGCGGCACAGGCTGTGAACGCGCACCGCGAATTCCGCTGCGGTTGGAGCGAGGAGGACGAATTCGGCTACTATGAAACGATGCACCCGCTGTTCTTTGACGTGATGGAGAGCGGCAACGTGAAATGCCTTGTGGCGGAATATGTTCCGGACGCGCTGCGCCAGGTGAAGGAAATCGAACGCGTGCGCGCGCAGTATGCAAACGTCAACAAATATGCTCCGCAAGGTGCGTTCCCCCAGAATTCCGTGAACATATCCGCCGTGCCGTGGATCAAAACAACAGGCATTTCGTTTTGCCTGCAATACTGCGCTACGTTTTATCCGCCCATCCTTACCTTCGGCAAATTCGAGGAACGGGATGAAAAAACCATCATTCCGCTTTCCGCGTATTGCAACCATGCGGTAAACGACGGCTACCATTGCGCGATGTTGTTTCAGGAATTTCAGCAGAGGGCGGACGGGTTGGAATAAGGAGAACCGGATTAAAAAAGCGGAGGACTTACCCTCCGCTTTGGATTTGATGCCCTCCTGCGTTCAGTCCGCTTGCATCCAAAACCGCCAGGCACAGTTGCAGCTTTCATCCGTCACATCCGGGAAACAGCTCACGCAGGCGCAGCGGATGCGCGGGTCAATCTCTTTGGCAAAGCCCGCATATTCCACAAGGCCGACCGCCTTGCAGGGGTGGTATGGCATGCCTTTTTCCGCACGGGCGCGCTGCACATAGCATTCGAGCGTGCGGTAGATGAGCGCATCGCCTTCGCGGATGATCTCGTCCCGGTTGATGCGGGCGTACATTCGGCAGGCAAGCGCTTTTTCAAGCCCGTCAAGTCCTGCCTGTTCCGGCAACCTGAGCAGCGCCCTGATGCGCCGCGCCTCGGTGCGCGTGAACCCTTGCCAGACGGCAACATCGTGCCCCATGGCTTCATCCATACCGCGCTTGCGCTCCACGGCTTGAAACCAGTATCCGTCCATTGCAAGCCAGTTCTTCGCATAAATTGAAACAAGCTGTTCAAGTTCGTCACGGGAGAGCGCGCTGAGCGCGGCATCGTTTTGCATGGCGGAGCCTCCGAATCAGAAGAATTCTGACCTGATTATACAAAAAAAGACGGAAAATAGCAAAGCGTATATACATGGCATAAAAGAAGACATTGACTTTTATACACACCAAATACATAATAAAGGTTAAAGTAAAGGTTCTGTGCAGAGGCGCAGGACCTTGATCTTCGATTCACCGGGAGAGGGGCGCAGCCGCGAGACTGGGCTTTTTCTATGCGGAAATGACGGAGGTGAACCCGATGGGGAACGAAGAGAAAACCCGGATGGAGAACGATCTCGGGCGGGATGATATTCGGCTGCTGGTGCGAAGAATTGCACTGCCCAGCATGCTCGCACAGTTTGTAAGCGTTTTATACAGCCTTGTGGATCGCATGTATATCGGGCATATCCCGGAAGTGGGAGAACTGGCGCTGGCAGGCGTGGGCATATGCGGGCCGGTGGTGACGATGATCGGTTCGGTCGCATCGTTGGTGGGCGTAGGCGGCGCGCCGCTAATGAGCATTTGCCTGGGCGAAGGCGATGAAAAAGGCGCGCGTGCGATCTTGGCCAACTGCTTCCTGATGTTGTGCTTGTTTTCAGTGGTACTGATGGCGACGGTGATTCCGTTGCGTCGGCCAATGCTGCTGTTTTTCGGCGCGAGTGAAACAACTTTGCCGTATGCGAACGAATATTTCCTGTACTATATGTTCGGAACGGTGTTTGCTCTTTTGGCGGGAGGATTGAATTCCTTTGTTGTCGCGCAGGGATTTGCACAGCAGGCGATGCTGTCGGTGGTGCTGGGCGCAGTGATGAACATTCTTCTGGATCCGCTGTTTATTTTTGTGCTGGATATGGGTGTTCGGGGTGCGGCCATTGCAACGGTGCTTTCGCAAACGGCCAGCTGCGCCTATGTGCTTTCCTTCCTGTTCGGCTGGCGCGCGCAGATCCCGATTACCTTCAAAGGCTATAGCCCCAGCACCGCCGGAAGGGTGTTGACATTGGGGCTGACGCCCTTTTCGATTATTGCGGTAGATAATGTGATGATCATCGCGATGAACGCTGTGCTCCAGCGCTATGGCGGCATACGGGAAGGGGATCTGCTGATTACGGTGGCAACCATTGTGCAAAGCTTTATGTTGGTGGTGACCATGCCGCTTGGCGGCATCAGCGGGGGGACGCAGCCGATCCTTGGCTTCAACTATGGCGCGCGCAGGGTGGATCGGGTTATGAGCGCCCAACGCAGAATTTTCCTTTGGTGTTTGGCGTATACGAGCCTGATGTTTGTGCTGGCACGGGTTGCGGGACCGTTGTTCGTCCGCCTGTTTACCACAGACCCTGTTGTTGCAAAAAAAGCGGTTTGGGCAATTCGCATATGCACATTGGCCCTGATTCCGCTGGGGCTGCAGTATGAAATTGTGGATGGCTTTACAGCAATCGGGCAGGTTCGCTTTTCCTGGCCGCTGTCCTTTTGGAGAAAAACGGTTTACTTTGCCTCGCTCTTTGTTCTGCCTGCGCTTTTCGGAGTGGAAGCGGTGTTTTATGCGGAGGCGATCTCAGATACGGCCGGCGCGCTGACATCGATTTGCATCCATGCGTGCGTCATGAAAAAGCTTTTGGCACGCCGTGTTACGGAAACGGATAAAGGAACCCCATAAGAATCGCGGAGAAAATGGGCACGCCAAGCTTTAATCACAGACAAAAAGTGGCTTATGCCACTTTTTGAGGTTACAGCAATTCCCTATCACCCTATAGGCTCCCGGGCGGGAAATTCTGAAAAGAATGAAACCCTGAGAGGGTCATCCGTTCCGACGCAGTGCCGTCGGAGCCGGATTGAAAGTCAAGGGATGCGACCCTTGACAATCCCGGGGCTGTTTGACAGCCTGAGGCGGCATCAGCCGCCTTTATTCTTTTGGCTCTGCATCCCATTCAAACGAATCCACGATCACTGCGGTTTCCTCCCGCGTTACGTGCAGAAGCCCCGCTGAGGTTTGGCCTATGCGCTTTTTGCCGTCCGCAAGGAGCATAAGCGGCCCCGGCGCGAGCACGGATACCATCGGCGCGTGGCCTGAAAGCACCGTTACAAGGCCGTTTACATCGGTGACGGTCAGGCATTCCACAATGCCGTCGAACGCGGTGCGCTCAGGCGTCAGGATTTTCAATGCGAAGGATTTCATAGCTTCTTTGCCTTTGCATAGACGTCGTCGATATTGCCGGACATGAAAAATGCGGATTCCGGCAGATGGTCACAATCGCCGCTTACGATGGCATTGAAGGAACGGATGCTTTCTTCCACCGTTACGTATTTGCCCGGAATGCCGGAAAATGCTTCCGCCATGGAAAGCGGCTGGGAAAGAAAACGCTGGAGGCGGCGTGCCCGATTCACGATTTGCTTATCCTCCGGGGAAAGCTCCTCCATGCCGAGAATGGCGATGATATCCTTCAATTCGGTATAGCGCTGCATGCATTCCTGCACACGGTGGGCCGTTTCGTAATGCTCCCGGCCTACAACGAGCGGGTCGAGGATGCGCGAATGGGATTGCAGCGGGTCGACGGCGGGATAGATGCCCGTTTCCGCGATGGCGCGGGAGAGCACGGTCGTTGCATCCAGGTGGGAGAAGATGGAGACCGGCGCGGGGTCGGTCAGGTCGTCCGCCGGCACGTATACCGCCTGGATGGAGGTGATGGAGCCATCCGTTGTGGAAGAAATGCGTTCCTGCAATGCGCCAAGTTCGTTGGCAAGCGTAGGCTGATAGCCCACCGCAGATGGCATGCGCCCGAGCAGGGCCGAAACCTCGCTTCCGGCCTGCACATAGCGGAAGATGTTGTCGATGAAAAGCAGCACATCCTGATGCATCACATCCCGGAAGTATTCCGCGAGCGTGAGCCCGGTGAGCGCCACGCGCAAGCGTGCGCCCGGAGGCTCGTTCATTTGCCCGAAAGCAAGGGCGGTGTTATAAAGAGCGCCGGTGTATTCCATGTCAAGAATCATGTCGCTGCCTTCACGGCTGCGTTCGCCAACGCCCGTGAACACGGAATAGTCCCCCGAATTGCGTGCAACGTTATTGATGAGTTCCATAATGAGGATGGTCTTGCCCACGCCCGCACCGCCGAAAAGGCCGATCTTTGCGCCTTTTGCATAGGGGGTCAAAAGGTCGATAACCTTCACGCCCGTCTCGAAGAATTCCGTGCGCGGGTTCAGCTTCGTGATGGGCGGCGGATCGCGGTGAATGCTCCAACGCTCTGCGGTGATCGGCCCTTGGCCGTCAATGGGCCGCCCGAGCACGTCAATGGTGCGGCCGAGCACGGTTTCGCCCACGGGCACGGAAATACAGCCGCCCGTCGCGGTTACGCCTTCGCCGCAAAGCAGGCCATCCGTGGGGTCAAGCGCGATGCAGCGCACGTCGGTGGTGGAAGCATGCGCTGCAACTTCCATATGAATGCCGCTTTCCGAGATCAGAAGCTCGTTGATCTCGGGAAGGCGGTTCTGGAAACGCACATCCAGAACCGGCCCCGTGATGCGGATGATGGTTCCTTTATTCTGCATGGGGTTAATCCTCTCCTATCGCATTTGCGGCGCCGGAAACCATGATGATCTCCTGTGTGATGGACGCCTGGCGGATGCGGTTATATTCCGCCTGCAATTCGTTGATGATGTCTTCTGCGTTGCGCGTGGCATGATCCATTGCGGACACGCGTGCCACCTGTTCCGCCGTGTATGCCTGCAAATGTGCCTCATACAGCAGCGCGCGTGTATAGAAGGCAAACAAGGGGGAATAGAGCGCCTTTGGGGACGGCTCAAGAATCAGCTGCCCGGCGGCATGCGGGGATTCAGGCGCAGGCAGCGGGAGCAGGCGTTTTCTTACAGGGGTATAGCCTTCGGTGTACACAAGCCATACCTCATTGACTTCACCGCTTTTGTAGGGCGCTTCCACCGCATTGAACAGAGCCTGCGCGAAAGCGGGGGAGGGTGCGTCATCCCCAAATGTCAAATAGGCGTCGGGGTATTCTGCGGCTGCCGCGCTGCCCGCCGCAAAAAGAACGGCGCCTTTTGTGAGTTCCACCGCAAAGCGGAGAAGCGCCGGACTGTATGCGCCGGAAAGCCCCTTCGCGCCGGCAAACACAAGCAGCGCCCGCCGCTTCGGACGATCCGGGTCGGGCGTGAAATACGCTTCCGGGAGGCAGGCTGCGGCCTCGGAAAGGTGGCGCAGTGCCGGCGCGAACGCCGCAAGCTGCTGCTTTGCGCGCTGCAGGCGCGAGGAGGCTACAAGCTCCATCGTGCGGGTGATTTTACGCGTTTGTGCGGCGGCATTGATGCGCTGCCGGGTTTCAAACAGGTTATCCGGCATTGCGCTCCTCCAAAAATGCGTCCATCGCTTTTTTCAGGGTGGCGATCTCTTCGGGATTCAAGTCGCCGGTGGCTTCAATGGCGCGCAGGGAGCCGGGGCATGCGGCACGCACATAATCAAGCAGCGCATATTTGGCGGCGCTGATCTCTCTAAGCGGCATATCCCAAAATACGTTGTGCGTAAGCGCAAGCAGCAGCACGGCTTCTGCGGCGACGGAAAGCGTTTCTTCCTGCCCCTGCTTTAATACCTCCATCATGCGTTCACCCCGGTGGATCTGGTTGGCTGTGGCGGCGTCAATTTCGGCGCCAAACTGTGCGAATACCGCAAGCTCACGGTATTGCGCAATGGAAAGGCGAAGCCTGCCGCCGATCCACTTGATGGCAGGGTGCTGTGCGGAGCTTCCGATGCGGGAAACGGAAAGTCCCACGTTGATGGCTGGCCGCTGCCCCGCAAAAAACAGGTCCGAAGAAAGGTAAATCTGCCCGTCTGTAATGGAGATGATGTTCGTGGGGATATAAGCGGAGATGTCGCCGCCCACGGTTTCCACGATGGGCAGCGCCGTCATGGAACCGCCGCCCAACGCGGGGGAAAGCTGCGCACCACGCTCCAGAAGGCGGCTGTGCAGATAGAAAATGTCGCCGGGGTAGGCCTCCCGCCCTGCGGGGCGGCGCAGCAGCAGGGACATTGTGCGGTAAGCGACGGCATGCTTGGAAAGGTCGTCGTATACGATGAGCACATCCCGCCCCTGATACATGAAGTGCTCTGCAATGGCGCAGCCTGCAAACGGCGTTAAATATTGCATTGCAGCGCTGTCGCTCGCAGCGGAGGCGACTACGATGGTGTGATCCATGTCGCCGGATTCCCTGAGCGCGTGCACGATGCGCGCCGTGGCGGCTGCTTTTTGGCCGATGGCACAATAGATGCAGATCACGCCGTTGTCGCGTTGGGTGCGGATGGCGGAAAGGGCGATTGAGGTTTTGCCCGTTTGCCGGTCGCCGATGATGAGTTCCCTTTGCCCGCGGCCGATGGGGATCATGCTGTCCACCGCCAGGATGCCGGTTTCAAGCGGACGCTTTACCGGTGCGCGGTCAACGATGCGCGGCGCGCGGTTTTCGACCCGGCGCGTTTCGATGGTGGAAAGCGGCATCCCGTCCAGCGGGCGGCCGAGCGGATCTACAACGCGGCCGATGACGGCGTCCCCAACGCAAATATCCGCAACCTTTCCCGTGCCGCGTGCAACGGAGCCGGCGGCAACGAACGCATCCGCGTTGAGCAGCGCTGCGCCGATGGTATCCTCGGAAAGATCGAGCGCGAGGCCGTAAACATCGTTGTCAAACTGCAAAATTTCACCATACCGGCAGCCGGAAAGGCCATGGATGGTGATGACGTCATCCTTTGCGCTCTGCACTACGCCGTAACGGTAAACGGAGGGCTCGAATTTGTATTGCCCCACCTTTTCATGCAGGAATGCGCTTAAGGCGGCGCGTTCCACATCGCTGCGAATGCTCATGCGCTTCCCTCCTGTTCCGGCGCGTGTACAGGCGCGTTCATCGCATCCACAAGGTATGCGCTTACGCCTGAAAGCTGCGTTTTTCCGCTCGCATCGTAAACCGTGCCGCGAATGTAGGCAATGAAGCCGCAAAGCAGGGAAGGATCCTCACGCACATCGAATTGCACGCCGAAGCCGAGCATGTCTGCAAAGCCTTTTTCGATGCGCCGAAGCAGTGCGTCGTCATACGGCGGGGCGATTCGAAGAATCGGGTTTTTCCGAACGGTGCTCATGCGCCGCCCTCCGTTCCGTGGAAAAAGCGTTCCGCGATTTCCCGGTTATCCTTCAGCGTGACCTCGCGGGAGAGGATGCGCGCGGCAATGTCGCTTGCAAGGCCGACGACCTCCGTATGTGCGCGCTCGATGGCCGCCTGCTTTTCCTGACGCATCTGCTCGCGCGCTTTTTGCAGGAGCGCATCCGCTTCGTCCTGTGCGGTATCCACAATGCGTTCTGCATCGAGCGCTGCGTTTTCAATGGCCTCGTGCGAAAGCCGGCGTGCCTTTTCGCCCGTTGCGGCAAGTTCGGCCTTTGCCTCAGCGAGATACGCATCTGCCTCGGCGCGCGTTGCCGCAGCGTCTGCAAGCGCCTGCTCCACGCTTTCCCTGCGCTTGTGCATAAACTTGCTTACAGGCTTATAGAGCAGCAGGTAGAGCAGCACGAAGGTCACGATGAAGTTGATGATATGAATTAAAATATCAAGCGGGTTGAGTCCTTCCATACAGCCTCCTTGCTAAAATATGTAAATGGAAACGCGGCATCAGCTGAACAGCATGATGAGCGCGATGACGAAGCCATAGATCGAGGAGGCTTCCGTAAGCGCAAGGCCCATCATCAGCATGGAGGTGATTTTACCGGAGGCTTCCGGCTGCCGGGCAACCGCTTCAACAGCTTTCCCTGTGGCAAGCCCTTCGACGATGCCGCAGCAGGCGGCGGGGATGAGGCAGAGCGCAACGCTTAAAGAGATTTGAGGATCCATGTGTTGTAACTCCTTTCGGTTATTCGGTCGTCGCTTCGTTGATGTTGATCAGCGTAAGCGTGATGAAGATGAACGCCTGCACAAGGGCGGCGAACACGTTGAAGTAAAGCCCGAGCACGCTCGGGATGCCAACTGCGGCGGAACCCAGAAAACTGTATACCAGATCCATCACAATCATGCCGCTTACGGTGTTGCCGAACAGCCTGCATGCCATAGAAACAGGGTTTGCAAGATCCGTAACAATGCGGATGGGCATCAATAGCGGGCTGGGGTTCGCAAGGCTTTTGAGCCTGCCGCGCACGGAACGTTGGCGGATGCCGTACCAGTTGGCCATCACAAAACTGATGAGGGAGAGCGCAAGGGTGAACGTGATGTCAGAAGAAGGAGAACGGAAGCCGAACAGCTCCGCAAAGGCAAAGCCGATCAGCACCGCGCCGACAGTGAAAATATAGCCGAACATCGGCTGCCCGAGATACACTGTTTTGGATGAGGAGTAGCCTTCGGCAAGCTCCACGACCGCCTCCAACGCGTTCTGCACGCCACGCGGCACGCTTTCAAGCCGGGGAATGACGAAGATGCGCAGCAGCACGGCAATTACGATGAGTGCTGCCATCACGCCCCAGCCCACGAGCATGGTGGTGCTCGGTGTATAACCGAGAATAGAGAATTCCGCCCGCGGGGGAATGATGCTTACGGTAAGCTCCTCATGGGGAAGGTCCCCAAAAACAAGCGTCAGGATGTTGACGATAAAAATCCAGCAGCCGATGACCGAAATGGCCGTCCAAAGCGTTTTGCGGCGCTTGAGCCATTTTGCCGGCACTTTGGCGGCAGATGCGGCCGAAAGCTTTTTCCGGGCCTTTTGGCGCAGCAAAAGACCGGCGAGCGCAAGCGCAAGGCCGACGAGAGAAGGGATAAAGTCGCGGAAATGCATCCAATCAGTCCTTTTTCTTTTTTTCGATCAGCAGATTGGCGGCGGCCGAAAGGACGAGCCCGCCGCAGAAGCCGCCGCCCGCAAAGGGCAGGAGCTTCACGTTTATCATTGCGCAGCCAAAAAGCAGCACGGCTGGGATGGGAAGCTGAGAAAACAGCATCAGGGCAGAAGGGTTCTTCCCTTCGGAGATCGGCCGGAGGACGCGGCGAAGCAGGAAAAATTGGCCGATTCCACAAGCGATCCCGGCAATAAGCGCGGCGAAAACCATGGCTAAAACCTCAAAAACTGCTCGCAATCGAGCACGAATACCGTAGCGCCGCCGACTGTTACTTCCGTGGAAGGGGAATCAAGCCCATCCAGCGAAGGCGTTGGCACGAGGCGTGTGCGGCTGTGGGAATACTTGTTGATGATTTCAAGCGCTTCTTCCAATTGTTCTTCGCTTACGCCGGTCATGATGGTGACGTTCCCCTCCTTGAGCAGGCCGCCCGAGGAGGTTAGCTTGGTTGAAGAAAAGCCGCCTTTGGTGAGGTGTTTGATGACGCCCGCAACGTCGTCCAGGTTGATGATCGCAAGAATTAACTTCACGTTTTCAGCCTCCGTAGTTCTTCCTGTATTATTTAATATATCATAGACCAAACAGGGAATGGAACCCCCGAATGTTACACAAATGAAAACAAAGCGAGGAAAATGGGCGTTAAGAACATTAACGCATTTTCACAAAATCTTAACGAAGAAAACAAAAACAGGCAGATACGGAAGGTATCTGCCTGCAAAGAAGCGCTTATTTTGCGCTGCGCTCAATCAAATCTACCGTAGGCTCCAGCCAAGGCGCGCTTACGCGTTCAATCATGCCGCGGTCGCAGGCCTCGGCGAGTGCCGGCGCAATGGGCAGGCGGGCGACATGTGTAATGGCGTTGCGCGCTGCCACCGCATCCACGTTGCTTTCACCGAAGATGGCATGCTTTTCGTGACAGCTCGGGCATTCAAAGTAAGACATGTTCTCCACGATGCCGAGTACGGGCACATTGAGCATGCCCGCCATCTTCACGGCCTTTTCCACGATCATGGAAACGAGCTCCTGCGGCGACGTGACCACGATCACCCCATCCACTGGCAGAGACTGAAATACCGTGAGCGGCACATCTCCGGTTCCCGGAGGCATGTCAACGAACATATAGTCCACATCGCCCCAGACGACTTCTGTCCAGAATTGCTTCACCGCACCTGCGATCACCGGGCCACGCCAGACGACGGGGTCGTTCTCATTCTCAAGCAAAAGGTTGATGGACATCAGCTCGATGCCGGACTCTGTGGTGGCGGGGAATACACCCATCTCGTTGCCTTCGGCCTTTTGGTGTATGCCAAACACGTTCGGGATGGAAGGGCCGGTGATGTCCGCGTCAAGGATGGCAGTCTTGTGCCCGCGGCGGCGCATCAGCACTGCAAGCAGGGAGGTGACAAGGGATTTCCCTACGCCGCCTTTGCCGCTTACGACGGCGATGACTTTTTTGACGCTTGAATACTGATTCACTTGCTCCACCATGCTTTGCGGCGCGGTGCGCTCTCCGCAATTGGAGGAACAGCTGCTGCAATCGTGGCTGCATGATTCACTCATGGCATTTTCTCCTTTATTTCATGATAGTTACTTCAAGTTTGCGCTTGAAAAGGGAAATTCATAATGCTTGCGGCAATGTGCGCAAGGATTGCTCCCGCAACATCCACGCCCGTGCAGGCGGCAAGGCCATGAAAATGCGCGTTGGAGTTGACTTCGCACACGAGCGGGCCATCCGGGCCGTGGAGCAGGTCTACCCCCGCATAATCCAACCCGAGCAGCGCCGCCGTGCGGAGTGCGAGCTTCTCTTCCGCTTCGGAAAGCGTATAGGGCGCGCAGCTTCCGCCGCGGGCCACATTTGCGCGGAAATCCGTTTCATTGCGCCGCTCCATGGCGGCGGCAACGCGGTTGCCAACCACATAAGCGCGAACATCACGCCCGAAGCTCGTATTCACAAACTGTTGCAGCAACATGGGGGTTCCCTCATGCGCGCGGAGCAGTTCGGCAGCCTCCTCCCGCGTGTGAGCGAGGTAAACCTGCTTGCCAAAGGAGCCGCTGCATTCCTTTACAACAAGCGGCAGGCCGAGTACGGCAAGCGCACGGTCGAGGAACGCCATGTCCCCATACCCGACGAAGCGGTAGGTACGCGGCACGAGAATGGTACGCGGCATGGGGATGCCGTGGCGCGCAAGCGCAATGTGCGTGAGCGCCTTGTCATCGCACAGGGAAAGCGCGCGCACGCTGTTGAACACGCGAAGCCCCTTTGCCTCAAGCTGCATGCCGAGGTATTTATCCTTATCCCAAAGGATGGCAAAATCATAGCCGGAAGCGTCAAACAACGGCAAGCCAGCCGAAGCGTCGAAAAGCAGCGCATCGTTTGTGCGCGCATCAAGGGAGATCCCCTGCGGTTGCGCAGCTGCGCAGAGTGCATCCCGCAGTGCAAGGAAATTGGCTTCCTGCACGAAGCCGTTAACGATCAATAACCCGCGCATGAATTCCTCATATGCGTTCCAGTTTGTCCAGCACCTTGTGGCGCGCAAGGAGTTTGCAGACGGCGTACAGCAGCGCAGCGTAAAGCGGGATCATCACGGCCTGATTCGCAAGCCGCACCCAAATGAGCTGCCATGGGCTTCCATAAAGCTCCACAAGCAGCAACGTATTTAAAAAGACGCTGCCGAAAAGCTGGCCGGCGGCCACAGCCGCGAGCAGGCGCAGGAATGTGGGCTTCTGCTTCTTCATGAAAAACAGGCCTGGCACCAAACCGAAAAAAATGCCCACCACGGTAAACCATGGCATATATGCGCCCTTGGGGAACAGAAGCGCCTGAATGAGATCTGTAAGCGCCCCTACGATGCCTCCATAAGCAGGACCAAACAGGACGCCTGAGAGGATCACGGGCAGCACGCCGAACCCGATCTTAAGCGAATAGGAGCCGAAAGGTACGGCGGGGATGCTCAAAAGTCCCCCGAGGATCACGCCAAGGGCGGTCAAAAGGCCACAGACAACGAGCGTAATAACATGACGGTGCGCATTTTTAGACATGGAAAAACCTCCTCAAAAAGAAATTGCGGCAATTACTCGTACCGCATAGAGGAGGCTCCTCCTATATGCAGCAGCGGGATTCGGGTACCGCACCGCAAGCGCGAGGCTTTTCGTCCACCCGACGATCTCCCTGACCGGGTGGCACTCACCGCCTGTTTGGGCGGCATAACGCGCGGCAACCTACTCTGCCTTTGTTCGTTCCGATTGTACCTGAAATGCTTTGGAAAGTAAAGGGGGAAACAAAAAAAGGCCGCTCCGGGAAGGAGCGGCCGGCAATGGCGCATCAATCGTCTCCGCGCTCGAATTTGGACGCGGCTTCACGCAGATGCTCTGTAATTTTAATATGCTGCGGGCAGCGGAAAATGCAGCCTTCGCAGCCGAGGCAGGCGGAGGCTTGCGCTTTGTCTTTGCAGGCGCTTGCATATTGCGCCGCAGCGTATGCGTCACCGTAAATGCGGCTGTCGTTGAGCGCGCGCAGGATCGCGGGAATGGGGATCTCCGCAGGGCAGGTTTCCGTGCAGTAATTGCAGCGCGTGCAGGGGATGGAAGGAATCTGCGCAAGCGCTTCGCGCACGTTCTCCACAACAGCGCGTTCCGCTTGATCCAGTGCAGAGAGCGGCGAGAAGGTTTTTATGTTATCCTCCACCTGTGCCATGTCAGACATGCCGGAGAGCACCATGATAACGCCGTCGAGCGAAGCGCAGAAGCGCAGCGCCCAGGATGCAAGCGTCGCATCGGGTGCATAGGCTTCAAACGGGGCGGCAAGGGAAGGCTGGAGCTGCGCCAGGGAACCGCCGCGCACAGGCTCCATAATGATGACATCCTTACCATGGCGGCGCGCCGTTTCATAGCAGCGGCGGGATTGGACGCGTTCGCTCTCCCAGTCCGCATAATTGATCTGGAGCTGCACAAACTCCATCTCAGGATGGGCGGAGAGGATTTTTTCAAGCGTTTCGGGCGTATCATGGAACGAGAAGCCGACGCGCTTCACCAACCCCTCATCCTTTTTTTTCAGCGCAAAGCTCCATGCGTCCACGGCGTCGGCAGCTTCGAGGTTTTTGCCGCCGAGCGAATGCAGCAGATAGTAATCAAAATAGCCTGCCCCTGTCTTTTCAAGCTGCTCGTTGAACAGGCGGTCAAGGTCGGCGGGTTCTTTTGCAAGCCAAACCGGCATTTTGTCCGCAAGCAGGAAGCTTTCACGCGGGTGGCGCTTCACAAGCGCTTCCCGCACGGCAAGCTCGGATTTATAATCATGGTATCCATATGCGGTATCGAAATAAGTGAAACCCGCGGCCAAAAAGCGGTCGAAAAGCTTTTCCGTTTCCTTCAGGTCAACCTGCCCATGTGCCACAGGCAGGCGCATCGTGCCAAAACCAAGCTGCTTCATATGCGTACCTCCGTCAAAATTCAAGACATTTCGTCAACGTGACGATTTCACTACCATACAAGCGTATCAAAAAACGCCGAAAAGGTCAATTGCGGCTTGTACTGTGCGACGGCGTAGAACTGACAAAAAACGGAAGGAAACGCTTTTCATTCAACCGGCGATGCAGTAGAATAATACAGGTATGCGACTGCCTTTGAAAGCGATGGGCGGAGGAAGCATATACTAGCTTTATTTTTTATGAGGATAACGCGCATGATCGTTGTGATACCGGCTTATGAGCCGGACGAAAAGCTGCTTCGCGTAGTCGCGGAACTCAAACGGGATACGGATTACGCTATCGTTGTAGTAAACGACGGGAGCTCCGAAGCGGCGGAACCGGTGTTTGCCGCCCTGCCCGAAGGCGTGACGTTGCTGCGCCACGCGCAAAACCGGGGCAAGGGCCGCGCGCTTAAGACGGCATATGAATACATCGCGGCGCATTTCCCGCAATCGGAAGGGATTGTGACCGTGGATGCGGACGGGCAGCATTTGCCCGCGGATGTCGTGCGCGTGAGCGAGGATTGGGAGGCGCATCCGGAGGCGCTTGTGTTGGGTTCGCGCAGATTTACCGGAACCGTGCCATGGCGCAGCCGGGCGGGAAACGCCATTACGCGCGTGGTATTTCGCCTTTCAACGGGCGTTTCGGTTTATGACACGCAGACCGGGCTTCGTGCGTTTGCGGTTTCCAGCATTCCCATGATGCTTGAAATGCGCGGCGAGCGCTATGAATATGAAATCAACGTACTGCTGTATGCAACGCGGCAGCACATGCCCATCCGTGAGGTCACGATTGAGACGGTGTATATTGCGGACAATGCTTCCTCGCATTTTCATCCCATGCGGGACTCCTGGCGGATCTATAAAATGATCCTGTTGTTCGCGGCATCCTCCCTGTTGGCAGCGGCTGTGGATTATGTTCTTGTGTTGTCGCTTTCGGCGCTGTTTGCAAAGCAGGCGCAGGGGCTTTTGTGGAGCGTTGTACTTGCGCGCGTCATCAGCTCTTTCCTGAACTATATGTTGAACCGCAAACTTGTGTTTGAGGATTGCTCGCGCCGCAGCGTGTTCCGGTATTACCTTGTTGCAGCCGGGATCATGGCGGCAAATTACGGGCTGCTGTCCCTCATTTCCGGGGTGATGCCGCTTGCGCTTGCCAAGCTTCTTGTGGAGCTGGCTTTGTATCCGTTAAGTTTTTACCTGCAGCGAAGGTTCGTCTTTGCGCGGGGAGAGAGGATTTCATAAAAAACATGAAGAAGAAGCAGAAAAAGGCCGGCGCCATTGCACGCATGGTGCTCTCGGATGCGCTTGCCTTCGGCGTTTGCCTCGTGGTGTTTGCGTATTTCCACCATGTGCGCGTAGCCCCGCTTACGCCCACGGAGCTTCCTGAGACGACTCCGGAACCCATGCAAACGTCCGCTCCACAGGCCACTCCGGCGCCGGAGGGCACGCCTGAACCCACGCCTTCCGGATTGCTCGGCGGGAAGTATGCGGAGAAATTTTCGGATTCCGGCTGTGTGTTCGACGAAACGGGGTATCGCAGCGATACGGTGGCGATCGAACTGCGGACGGAGCGCGTTTACGAAAGCATTGTGCATGTGGCGGATATTTACATTCAGGATATCGCATCCTTCCGCACAGCGGTGTACGATGAATTTGGGGACTCGCCGATGCGCGCACTTGAAATGGCGCAGCAAACGGATGCGATTACCGCTGTTTCGGGAGACTATTTCTCCGCGCATTTGAACCATGGCATGCTCATTATCCGAAACGGCAAGGTTTATGTTGACAAGACGCCAAAGGGCTATGACACCTGCGTGCTGTATTATGATGGCGTGATGGAAACCGTTACGGATGAAACGTTCGACCGGGACGCGATCCTTGCGCGCAATCCATACCAGGCCTGGTGCTTCGGCCCAGCACTGTTGGATGAATCCGGCGCGGCAATTGCATCCTTCCGCGGATCGGGCATCCGCACAAACAACCCGCGCAGCGCGATCGGCTATTTTGAACCCGGCCACTACTGCTTTGTGATGGTGGAAGGACGCAGCAACGATTCTGCAGGCCTGACCCTTGAAGAGCTTTCCGCGTTTTTTGCCGCTATGGGCTGCAAGGCCGCATATAACCTTGACGGCGGAAAAACGGCTGAGATGGTCTGGGAAAACGAACTTGTGAACCCGCGCCTCGGCAGCGGCCGCGCGGTCAGCGACATCCTGTATATTGCCGAACCGGAGAGCGAGGAGGAAACGCAATGAAGCTCAAAAGATTGATCCCGCACATCACGATCATCCTGGCGATGATGACGCTCACGTTTTTCGTGATCGACCGCTTCAACGAGTTCATGGATTTCATGACGAGCGAAATGAGCAAGTGGGTGTTCGCGGCGCTTGCTGTGTTTGCAATTGCCACCGCCGTGCGGCTGATTGCGGCGGACTGGAAGGGAAAGGACGAGGACGAAAGATAGGAGAATGCGGATGAAACTGACCCTGCTCGGCACCGGCAACGCCATGGCAACCCGGTGCTACAACACCTGCTTTGCTTTGCGCAGCGGTGCGGCATGCTTCCTTGTGGATGCGGGTGGCGGAAACGGCGTCCTGCGCCAGCTGGAGCTTGCACAACTGCCTGCTGAATCCATTGAGGGGATGTTCATCACCCATGGGCATACGGATCACATTCTCGGTGCGATTTGGATTGTGCGCAAGATGGCGGAGCTGATGAAAAAGGGCGCTTATGCGGGGGAGTTTGTGATCCGCTGCCATCAGGAAGCGGCTGAAATGCTCAATGCTTTCTGCAAAATGACGCTTGCGCCCGCGCAGCTTCGCTATGTTGGAAACGGCATCCGCATCCTGCCCATCTCGCCCGGGGGGGAATTTGAAGCGCTCGGCATGCGTGTCCGCACGTTTGACATCCTTTCCACCAAGGCAAAGCAGTTCGGCTTTGCCGCGCAGCTGCCGGACGGAACACAGCTCACTTGCCTGGGCGATGAGCCGTATAACCCCGCCGCTGATGCGCGCGCCGAAGGGAGCGATTGGCTGCTTTCAGAGGCGTTCTGCCTGCATGCGGACCGCGCGCGCTTTCATCCATACGAAAAGCACCACTCCACAGCGCTGGATGCCGGGCGCATGGCGGAATCGCTCGGCGTGAAAAACCTTGTTTTGTACCACACGGAGGATAAAACACTTGCAACGCGCAAGGAACGCTATACGGCGGAGGCAAAGGAAGCGTTTTCCGGCCGGGTGTTCGTGCCGGATGACTTGGAAACGATTGTGCTTTAAAGCAAAAACGAAAAAAGGGCGGAAGATCCGTCCTTTATAATTTTACCGCATAAAAGCCATGTTCGGAAAATAGATCCGCCTCCGCAAACCCGGAAGCCTTTGCAAGCTCCGTCGCCTCCCGGAAGCCATAGAGCAGCGCCGCCGCACTGTGGCTGTCGCTTGAGAGGACGATGCGGCCGGAAAGTTCCTTCAGGCGTTTGAGCAAAAACGGCGCGGGATAGGGCGCGCTGCGCCAGCCGCGGCTCATGGCGCCCGTGTTGATTTCAAAGCGCGGATGCACTTTGACGACCGCTTCAAGCGCATCGAGCGCCGCGCTCTGATAGCGGGGGTTGCGTTCATCGAACAGGCGGCCGTCCTCGTTGAATTTGGCAATGAGATCGAAATGCCCTACGATGTCCACGCGCGGCTCCGTAAGCAGGCGCACAGCAAGCCCTTCATAATAGGCGGCGGCATAGCGGAAGGCGTCGCCGGAAAAGTGCTCCCGAATTGCAGAAATCGTCGTCTCCGGGCCTACATCCACCGGAGAAAAACCGCCTCCCGGCAGCGGGACGTAATGCCCGGAGCCGATCACGTAATCATAAGGAGCCGTATCGGCTTCGCCGTATACGTCCTTTTCGATGCCGGAGAAGATGGGGAGCGCTTCCGCATATTCTTTGCGCAGGGCGCGGATTTCCACCCGGTATCGGCCGGCAGTTTCCGCGTTCATGCCGCAGGAAGGGTCAAATTCCACAAACGAATGTCCGGAAAAGCCCAGAGCCGTAAGGCCTGCCGAACGCGCAGCCTCCGCCATTTCACGCGGCGTGGCCGCACCGTCGCAAAAGGTCGTATGCACATGAAAATCCGCGCGGACGCTCATTCCGTCATCTTCTCCTGTTTCACCTTTTTGTCGATCACATGGCGGGAGGCAAGTTCAGCGAGCACATCTTCCACGGAAATTCCCATCTGCACCATCAGCACCATCACGTGATACGCAAGGTCCGCAATCTCATACACGGTCTCCTTCCGGTCGTCTGCCTTGCCCGCAATGATGACCTCAGTGGATTCTTCACCAACCTTCTTCAGAATTTTGTCGATGCCTTTTTCAAAAAGATAGGTGGTGTAGGAACCTTCCTTTTTTTCTGCCTTGCGGCCTTCAAGAAGCGCGTACAGCGCCTTGATGGAAAACGGTTCGTTCCCGAATACATCGTCGTTAAAGCAGGAATCCGTGCCGAGGTGGCAGGCGGGGCCGTCTTTTTTCACGTAGACCACGAGCGCATCCCTGTCACAATCCGCTTTCATGTTCACGATGTGCTGCACGTTGCCGGAGGTTTCGCCCTTGCGCCAAAGCTCCTTGCGGGAGCGGGACCAGAAGCAGGTTCTGCCTTCTGCAAGGCTGATGGCAAGGCTTTCGCGGTTCATGTAAGCAAGGGTCAGTACGCTCTGGCTCTGCGCATCCACGACAATGGCGGGGATGAGACCGTTTGCGTCGAATTTCAGTTCGTTGGGGTTCAGCATGTTTGCTCCTTTATCATTCGCATGGTGACGCCCGCTTCAAAAAGCGCGCGCTTTAGATCCGGTATTTTCACTTCGCCAAAGTGGAAGATGGAGGCGGCAAGCCCCGCATCCACTTTGGGAAGCGTTTGAAACAGTTCGATGAAGTGCGCCGCGCTGCCGGCGCCGCCGGAGGCGATCACCGGGACGGACACCGCCTCGCATACGGCGGAGAGCATTTCAAGGTCAAAGCCCTGCTTCACGCCGTCCGTGTCGATGGAATTGAGCACGATCTCGCCGGCGCCCCGCTCCACGCCCTCTCGAATCCACGCAACGGCTTCCCTTCCGGTATTTTCTCTGCCCCCTTTTGCAAAGACGCGGAACACACCATCCACGCGCTTCACATCGGCGGAAAGCACGACGCATTGGTTTCCGTATTTCTTCGCCGCCGCATCGATGAGCGAAGGGTCCGCCAGCGCTCCGGAATTGACGCTGACCTTATCCGCCCCGCACTTGAGCACACGATCGAAATCCGCAAGCGAGCGGATGCCGCCGCCGACCGTCAGCGGGATAAAAACCTTCCCCGCCACCTCGCGGAGAATATCCGTAAAAAGGGAGCGTTCCTCCGCCGACGCCGTGATATCATAAAAAACCAGCTCGTCCGCGCCGGACTCGCTGTAAAATTTCGCAAGCTTCACCGGCGAGGAGACATCGCAAAGGCCAAGGAAGTTCACGCCCTTGACGACGCGCCCATCTTTCACGTCAAGGCATGGAATGATTCGTTTTGTCGTCATCTCGCCGCCTCCACCGCTTCTCGGATGTCCAGCGCACCCGTATAATACGCCTTGCCAATGATCGCGCCGGAAACGCCGATGCGCGCGAGCGCACGGATGTCGTCGAGCGAGGATACGCCGCCGGACGCGATGACAGAAAGCGTCGGATACCGCTCCGATATCTCACGGTACAGCGCAAGACCTGCCCCACGCATCGCACCGTCACGCGAGATATCGGTACAGATAATGGTCGTGACGCCGTCCGACAAAAGACGGGCAAGGAAATCCGCATAATGCAGAGCGGATTGCTCCGTCCAGCCGCGGATAGCGACAAAGCCGTCCCGAATATCGACGCCGACCGCGACCCTGTCCGCCCCGTACCGCCGCACCGCTTCCGATACGAAGCCGCTTTCCGTCACAGCGGCGGTACCGAGGATCACACGGGATACGCCCGCGGAAAGATACGTCTCTATCACGGAAAAGTCGCGGACGCCGCCCCCTACCTCGCAGAATAATCCTGCCTCCCGCACGATCTTCTGGATTACGCCGAGATTGGGCGTCCTGCCGGAGCGCGCGCCCTCCAAATCGACGAGATGGAGATTTTCCGCCCCGCATTCCCGGCATACCGAGGTACGACGGGAGGACATTGAAAAGCATCCGGAGCTGAAGATTTTGG
>ERZ827168.1851-NODE-1851-length-27059-cov-3.725522_pt1 | contig 27059 bp, 17 predicted proteins | sample MGYA00519868_ERZ827168 | MGnify/ENA primary metagenome ERZ827168 (study PRJEB31778, sample SAMEA3449271) | human gut metagenome | biome: human gut; feature: human-associated habitat; material: faeces | place: United Kingdom | collected 2010/2012 ...
CCAGACTGTCGGAAATCTGTTTTGCAGTTCCCATATCTGCCGCTGCATTTTTATATTTTACTGTCAGGTTGTCGCCTTCTTTGATTCCTTCGTCCTCCAGACCTTTTAAGAAACCTTCTCTGCAGTTATCAAGAGAACCATGCTCTGCAAACTGCTCAATTCCGATGGTATAAGACTCTTTCTTGTCACTTCCGGAATCGGATGATTTGCCACATCCTGCTGCCATTGCTGTTACCATTGCTGCTGTTAATAATACTGTTACCATTTTCTTTTTCATAATCTTTTTTCTCCTTTTCCTGTATGAAATATTGTTGTTGTCTACAGATTGCAATTGCCAGCCCTCTGTAACTGTTAGGAGAGAAAATCTTTCATCGATAACGTCCGTCATACCTTTTTTTGATAAAAAGAAAACCGCCCCAAACCAAAAGGTTTGAGGCGGTAATAAAATCTATTATTATCGCGGTACCACTCAAATTGACGAATCGTCCACTTTCTCATGTACTAACATACACTCCTGATTGATAACGGGTTCGGTTCCCGGTGTATCCTACTTTGGAAAGCTCCTTTCAGACCACCCTCAAAAGTCCATTCAGCAACCTGCTCCATACTGCAATCCCACCACCTGCAGCTCTCTGTGATTTCACAACTGATGCTTACTACTCTTTCTCATCGGTTTGTTCCTTTGTTGTGTTAAAGTGTAGCACCGGGCGTGAGATTTGTCAAGAGGGATTTTTCCCGTACAAAACGAACTACATGAATATGCTACCCGCACGCAGCGCCACCTGTAAAAACAGATTCGAATCATACATCCAGCTTAAGAAAGTGCTCTGCTCGACAAGTCCGATAAGCTGCGTCCCGATTGAGGTCGCGGAGCACAGGGAAAGGATCAGGAAAAATACCCACAAAAGCAGCAGGGCCTGCACAAGTCCGAGCAGCATCCCGGCAAAACGGTTGATGACGCGGATCACCGGAATATGCGCCATGAGATTCAGCAGGGTAATAATTCCCCAAAGCAGAAGCTGCACAACGACAATTGATACCAGATAAGCCACGACATTCAGAATGCTCGTCGCCACAAAGTTGATCAGATAATCCGGAAAGCTGGAAACGCCCAGCCCTTTGTAGCCCTCATCATTATTGTAGTCCAGCAGGATATCCTTCAGCTGCTCCGGCAGCGGAAGGTTCTCGATGATCTCCGTCTGCTCGATCCGGGTCAGGCTCTTCGTACCTCCCTGTGAGTCCTGACTGCCATCTGACGATCCGGACAGGTACTGATTCAAATACTGCTGTATGTATTGATTTTTATAGACTTCCAGCTGTTCATCGCTGAGCTGGTCGAGCATCGTGCTGTCAAAGCCGTTCTGCTCCAGAAGCGCTCTGATCTCATCCCGCCCCATATTGGCATAGGCATCTGCGGCAGATCCGGAATTCGTTCCGGCTCCGCTTCCCGAACCGGTAAGGCTGTTCAGCACCTGTTTTTCCATAATTCCGGTACACTGCTCTACGAGGAAGGTATAGACCGGCGTATTTTCCTTCAGATACTGTGTAATATACGGAAGCAGCGCGGATACCAGTATGATCGACAGCGCAAGTGATACCATCGCAGCAAATTTTTTTACAAAGCCCTTACGAAAGCCTGCGATCGCAAACAGCACCATCACTGCCACCACCGCGGCCTCTAACAGATTAATCATGTCCCTCTCCTCTCTGACCGGTGCTTACCCGATCCGGATCTTATCAAAGCTGTCTTTTGAGATAACCAGATACTTTCGGTATTCTCCAAAGTAGAAAAAGCCTTCCACTTCCTTTTCGTAGGCAGATGAAAAACGCTGATGCCCGGATTTTGAAAATACATCAAAGCTCTTGTCATTATACATCAGGATCTGGCCGTTCTCGATCTTGATCTCATCAAACTTCGCATCGATCTTCGCAGACGATTTTTTCCGGCCACTGTAATTATACAGCTCCATCCGGTACTGCTCATCACCATCGTCATTCAAGAACAAAAATCCGATGCGCTCCGCATCATGGAAGCTGCTGATGATCTCTTTTTCAAACTGTACGCTTGTACTCTCTTCCGGCGCATTGCTCCCGGAAAACACATGATATCCGCTGTCCGAGACCGCCACCGCATGTGCGTCATCCGTAAAATAAATCTGCGGAATCACTTCATCAGTGTACTCCGTGCGACTGACGATATTGTCCGTCTTGTCCTTTCCGGCCGCACCAAAATGGTAAAATACGACCTCGTCGGTCATAACGCCCTCCGCCAGCTTCAGATAGGACACTGCCATCTTTTGCCCGTTCGGAGAAAGCGCGACATCGAGCGGATAGCCACTCTCACCGACTGTCGTCTTGTCCGTCGCCACAGACGTCCCATCCGCCTGATACAGATTCACCCAGGTCACCGTATCGTCCTGCAGCACAAGCGCTACCACACCCTGCCTGGAAACGCGCGCCTTCAGGATCGGAATCTGCGTCTCAAAATTACCGAGCAGCCCATCCCGGTTGACGATATAGACCTGTGTCCCCTGCTGCTCCGCGATTACCATTGTACCGTCACAGATATCCGCAATCGGTGCCTGCATGCTGTAGGTCACACTCCACTCCGTATCTCCGGTACGGGAAATACAGGAAACTCCGTCTGAATTGTAGCGATACAGCTTTTTCCCGACAGACAGGTACTTCGTTCCGGAGACTGCCTCAACAGACTTCGAAGCTGTAATCACATAGTCCCGGAATACATGCAGCTGATTGTACAGAAAAAAGCTGCCTGCTATGATCACAATGAGCGATGCCAGAAAGATGCGCCAGTGTCTGACCTGACGGCGGCTGCGCTCCAGCCGCTGCTTCGGATCACCTTCCGGCAGCTCCCGTCCCGGCGCAAACGCGCGCTCCTCAATCTCCAGCTCTTCCTCCTCGTCCTCATCCATATCTAATTTTAAAAAGCTCAGCTTCTCGCCGAGCCATGCGAGGGTATCCTTCCAATTTTTTTTCTTCATGTCCTACCTCGATTTTCTTTCGGGTTTCCTTTCGGAACTGGATATTACTATAGCAGAATCCGGCAGGAAACGCAACCGCTACAAAAGCTCCCCTGCGGCATCCTGCCACAGAGGAGCTCCGGGAATCCGCCTGTGTATCGCCGTCCGTTTTACGGCAGGACGATTCTCTGCCCCGGCATAATCAGATTTGCATCTGAAATATGATTTACCTGACAAAGCAGTTCCAGTTTATCCAGACTTCCATAATATTGATTACAGATATCCGCAAGGGTATCTCCCATCCGAATTGTGTAGGAAGCGTGGATTCCCTGTGCAGCTGCCGACGCGGCCATCGTTAACCGGGCATCTTCCCCGGTGGTGACCGAGTCCGAAGCGCCAGTATTTGAAGCAGCAGCTGTAGCTGGATTTGCTGTACCTCCGTCTGCGACGGCCTGACCTGGCTCAGATGCTACGGCAGCCCCTGCGAGTAAATTTGTATCCGCTGCAGCACCGTCTATCTGCGCGTTCCCCGTCCCGGACGATGCAGGCTGTGCAGAGGCTCCTGTACCCTCATCCATCCCGGCTGATACAGGCTGCGCCGAGGCTTCTGTACCCTCATCCCCTCCGGCTGACACAGACGGTGTGCCAGCTTCGTTTCCATCTACAGCCGCACTTCCTCCGGCCGCTTCCGGAACTGCTGATCCATCTTCTGATTCCGTTCCAACAGCTGCCTCCTTCGCCGCAAATCCATCCGATGCAGTCCGGTTGCCGCCCTGGACGACCGCCGTGCTGTCCGCATTTGTATAGATCCGGTCGGCCTCATTTTCTTCCGTGTTCATCTGGTAACTGCCAGCCTGATTTTTCCGGATATCATCCATGCGTGTCACCGCAATTGCTCCGATCACAAGCGCAGCAACAACAAAAAAAGAACTTGCCAGCTTCAGCATGCTGCCCGTTCTTTTCTCCCCTTTGATCCGTACTTTTTCGCGAAAGCTTTTGATCGCTTTATCCGGAATGCTCTCTTTTTCAACCCTGTCTTCCTTAAATTCGTCTGCCAGATACTGCTGCATCCTGCGATTCTGCTCATAAAACACAAAATAACCGCGCAGCTTTTTATAGCAGCCCTCCACCGTCCAGTAAAGATTTTCCTCCTGTTCCTGCAGATGATAGATCAGCTGCATAGACATGGGATTCAGCTTCTCCGCCAGCTTCATGCGTTCGGTCGGATACTGGCCGATCACACAACAGCCCTGAACATCCCAGTCCGGAAAATATTTTTCCTTCTGCTCCTCCAGCTCCTTTTTGACCGCCTCCTCCTCACCGTCCGGAATTTCCAGAATCCCACGGAGGAACAGATATATCCCGTCTTCCTCCTCCCGCTGTTCCCCATAGAAAATTCCGAGATAGCCATCCTTTTCCTGCGGTTCCTTCTTATGAATGCAGGTCATCACATAATCCTCGATGCAGATTTTTTCCGCTCCCCGTATTTCTCCGATCTGACGTATGTTTTTCGGCAGGGCCGTTTCCTTCTCCTTTCCCATACTCCACTCACTCCTTTTTTAGGCTTGCCTATACTCTACCATACACTCTATGCGGAATTTAGCAATTCATGGACAAAATCCAGAAAAATTTTTCTGCAGGCTGCCACTGCATAGGCGAGAAAAAATCTGGATAGAATAGATCAGCACGACTTGTACCCTTTGCTTTTTGTGTACGTAGTTTTCCTATATGCAATATTAGCTATACAATGGAGGAACTATTATGCCCCAACATTTTCATCTTTCCGACACTGACACCGCTCTTCCCCTGCAGGAGGCCTGTCTCTCCCAGCTGCTTGACAGCTTCCGCCCCCAATCCTCCGGCTCCATACTCCGTAAGTTGACCTCCCGCGCATTTGGCGAGCCGTCTGATACCACTATACTTCCGCCGGTCATTCTTTGCATCGGCACGGATCGTCTGATCGGCGACAGTCTCGGCCCGCTCACCGGTTCTCTGCTGCAGCGCGCCCACTGCCCGCTGCCTGTTTACGGCACCTTAGCACAGCCCGTTCACGCTCTGAATCTTGCAGACTTCCTCGCAGAAATCCGTCGTACGCATCCAAACAGTCCGGTCATCGCCATCGACGCCTCTCTTGGCCCAGACAGCCGCATCGGCTGTCTCACGCTGCGCCCGCATGGCCTTCAGCCCGGCGCCGGTGTCCATAAACGCCTTGCCCCAGCCGGTGACATCTCCATCACCGGCATTACCGGACCCAACAGCCGTCAGCCCTACCTTTCCCTGCAGACCGCAAGGCTGGCAACGGTAATGGAGATGGCAGAGGAAATCTGTGCGTGTATTTTGCAGGTGGGGAAAACAGATACCACCACGTCTTAAATACGGCAAAGCGGGCCAGTCATATACTCGATATGCCTGACCCGTTTTGTCACTACTGCTTTATTTTTATAATTTTATCCGATTACTTTAACTGTGCACTTTGTAGAAACAGAGCCAGAAGTTATCGTAATCACTGCTGTTCCCTTCTTAAGCCCTTTGATCTTTCCTTTTTTGGTCACAGTCGCAACCTTTTTATTCGAAGACTTAAAGGTAAGCTTTTCATCGCTTTTAGCCGGAGCAGTCTTTGCTTTCAGGGTATATGTCTTTCCCTTCTTCAGCGTAATCTCTGATTTCACACCATTGATTGCCGTCGTCTTCGTCTTCGGAACGGTAACCGTAACGGTGTATTTCTTCTTTCCGGCCTTTACCGTGATCTTAGCCTTTCCAGCCTTCTTCGCGGTAATGACACCCTTCGATGTGACGGTCGCTACCTTCTTATTGGAGGAACTGAAGATCAGCTTATCCTGAGAAGTAAGCGGAGTCAGCTTCGGCATCAGCGTTGCCTTCTGTCCCTTCTTGAGCGTCATCGTCTTGGTGAGACCACTGATCTTGGAAGTCGTTACCTTTTTCTTCTGAACCATAATTTGTACCTTCTTCTGAAGGCCGCTCTTCAGTGTAATCGTCACGGTCGCCTTGCCGGCCTTCTTGCCTGCGGTCAGCTTTCCGTTTGCGTTTACTTTCACAATGCTCGTATTGCTGGACTTCCAGGATGCTACCGAATCGCCCTTGGCAAGATCCGTTACTTTCAGCTTCGAGGTAGACTGTTTTACCTTCATCGGAAGCTTCGTCGCATTGACCTTCATCGTCGGTGTCAGTGCTGCTCCAACGCTTCTCTGCTCCTTCTCCCCGCATGCACAACTATATTCTCTTACCTCCGCTGCAAATACGGTTGCCTCCGATACGACGCGGAACTCTGTGAAAGCATGCTTATGGTTTGCCTTCTCATAGTATGCATTGATCTTTTCCTGTACTTTCAACGCCTGCTCATAATCCTTCAGATATTTCTGATCTTCCTCGGTAACGCCTTCCTTCAGTGCCTGAATCTCCTTCAAAGCTGCCTGCAGCTCGCTTGCATTCCTATCGTCTACATTCACGCCTGCATTCAGTCCATATTTCTGAATGATTGCATTGATCAGCTCTGCCTTTGCCGGGCTGACATAATACTGATAGCTCTCAAGAGAAAATACATCTTCCTTTGCAAGTCCTTCTGCTGCCTTATCAACTGCATCAATCAGGCTCTTATTTTTCAGTGTAATCGTCACGCCGTCCAATGTCGATTTGATCAGGTCATTGAGTGCTTCGCGCTGTGCAATCACTGCATCCACTTTGGTCTTCGCTGCCTGGAGCTTTGCAAGGTTCGTGATCGCTGAGGTATCCTCCCCAAGTGCCTCCACTCTTGAGAGCAAACTGTCGATCTGCGCCTGAGAGCTGCTCGTAATCTGTGACTCTTCCGGGAGCTTATTGATGTCTGCTACGATCGCATCTGCAATCACCTTCTGCTCCAGATCCGCAATCTTTTCATAAGCCATCTCCAGTTTTTCCGGATTTATGATCAGCAGTCTCTTCTCATCATCCAGTCCCAGATAGCCCTGGTACAGGTTCTCAATCATATCACGGGAGTCCAGTGTCATCTCATCCAACGCCGGCAGTGCCATGATACCACTGTTGATCCGCTCGATCTCGTCCTGCTTGGAAACTTCCAAAATATCAAGCAGCTTCTGGATATTTGTGACCTTTGCCTGCTCTTCTTCACTCAGACTGTCATAACGCGCTTTGATCCGCTTTACTTCTGTACGATTGTACCATTTGTAAGAATTTACTTCTGGCAGATTCCGGATCTGACGTTCTACATCTGTCGCTGTAATCATACGCTTTGTGAGGTCGTCCAAACCATATGCATAGAGATAGTTAGAATCATTGTAGTAATAAATCAATCCATTATCGCCAACTGTCATGCTCTGTGAACAAAACTGTCCCACGCCAATATTATCTACCTTTTCATAAATTGGCTCGGTCTGTCCGATACTATCCTGAATAATATACATAGCAGATGTACGATTCGGATATTGTCCATCTGGTCTATAAGGAACAACATACAGATATACTTTGTAATTGTTCTCAGCCGTCGCATATGCGGTCGACAATACTGGCGTTCCTTTAGAGCCCAGATCAGGAATCTGGTAAATTTCTGTCATCGTATTCGCATCAATGACGCGGAACGGCTCGTTACTTCCACCGTGTCCGCCACCACCGCACACATAAATCCTGCCATTGTAGATCACCGGACTGGACTTGATGCCGCCGCCATTCTTGTCCGACTTGAACCACTTCATCGAATCGCGATTAAAAGTTCCATCCTTGTTCACTTTCACTGAAAGGATCGCGCCTCCCTTGCCGCTTCCGGATGCAAGCGTGAGATACAGTCTACGGTTCTTTTCGTAATAGTTCGGTGTCGACTGAACCTGATAATCTGTTAAGTTAAGCTTGTCTACCACCTCACCGGTCGTCTTGTTTACCGCAAAGAATGTACCGGCCGTATCTCCAAAGTATGCATAATTTCCTACGAATTCTGCTCCACCCCAGAGAAAGCCCTGCTGAGAGCCTTTCGTCGCCTCCACATCCCACTCTGGACTGATATCATAGCTCTTCTTCTCATCCGTAGCAATAAATGCATAGTAGGAACCCGCGGATCCATAGGAGGCCAAGTAGAAATATCCGTCATGATACATAATCGGTGTTTCGATTTGCGTATTGGCATTTAAAGCGATTGTCTGATACAGAAATTCCAAGTCAGAAGAGCGGTATACCTTAACGACTACCTTACCGTCGTCATTCTTTGCCATTGCAAAGACCTTGCCATCTGCGCAGGTTACCTGTGGAAGCAGCATCATGCAGCCCTTCGCCTCATTTTGTGCAAGGATTTCTCCATCCTCCGGATCCAGCTTGTATATCTTATCATCCATAGTCACGTATACAGCCTTATTGTAATAAGCCGGTGCACTTACATGTGCAAACATGGTACTACCAGTCTCTGCCTTCAGCTTCCACTTCTCCACCAGATCCTCGCCGGTCTGCGGGGTCTTGGAATCGGACACGCCCTTCTGTTCTTCATTTCCAAGAAACTGACTCCAGTTTAATGCACTGTCTGTATTCTGTAGGCCAGCCTTTTCGAGCAGCTGATTATAATAATGCTCTGCCTCTGTTAGCACATCGTAGTTGTAAACCAGAAGCTTGTCCTCTTCCGGAAGCTCGTTGTATGCTGCTCTTGCCGCATCGATCTTTTCTTTGCTCCGGTTGGATGCATTCAGACTGACACCACCGATGTTCTCAATGCGGTTGATGACATTGTCGACATCCGTATAGCCGGCAGCCCGCACAAGCGTTACCGGGATCTCAGAGAGCTGGTTTGCAAATACGGAGATATTCTCTGTCACACTCTCGTATCCGGATGCCTCTGCGATATAGGTATAACGGATTCCTGCTGTCAGGACATAGGAGCCATCCTTCTGCGGATTCACGGTCTTTCCGTCCGGATCGGTGACGGTGATCGCCGCATAATCCGGTGTCAGGGCAAATTTCAGGGTATAGGTCTTTGCCATATGCACCGTATACACTGCAGCGGCATTCTTTTCTTCGGTTCCATCCGTCAGCGTCATAACGATATCGTACTGATCGCTCTTCTTCGGAATCGCTACCGTTGCCGTCGCCAGAGAATCCACAACGGTGCACGTCGTCTCCTCCTGAAGCACGGCCTGCGTCTTTGTATCTACTACCTTCAGGCGGATCTGCTGATGCTCTGTATCCAGGTCAGCCGCAGACATCACAATGTTCAGGGATTCCTCGCTGGATGACAGGATTGCCTGATATTCCTTTGTGTTTTTATTAAACCTAGGTGACAGAGTCATCATATTTCCACTGCCATCGTACAACTGCAGGTTCTTCAAATATGGTGCCTTTTCCAGATTAAGTACAATTGGCCCATCTGCGTTCATGTCTACCTTGCCGGATATACGGATATATCCGTCTGCCTCTGCCGTATAGGTATATTCCGTTCCTTCCGTCAGTTCATATTTTCCTTCTACCGGGCTGACTGTATTTCCTTCTGCATCCTGTACAGTCAGCTTTGCATTCTGTGGCGTTACCTGAAAGCCGATCTGTTTTACTGCCGCAAGTGTACTGTATTCTGCCACCTGTTCCGTCTCAGTTTCCGCAAAATCGGCCTCTGTTTCCGTTTCTGTACCATTCAGATACAGCTCTGTTTCCGTTTTGATCTCTGTAGACGTTTCTGTCCATAACTCCGTCTCCGATTCTATCTCTGTGGATACTTCTGTCCACAGCTCTGTCTCCGCGCTCTGTCCTACCTCCTCGCAGCCGACAATCTGCAGTCCGTTTCCCGACTCATCTTCGCCGACCCCCGCCAGCAAGGACTCGGAGACAACTGCACTTTCCTCTCCCTCATCCAGAATCAACTCCTCTGCCAGCACGCTGGTCGGAAGTCCGCCGACAGTCATAGTCAGCGCAAGAAATCCGGAAAGCATCTGTTTCATCCTTTTTTTCATATCCTGTTCTCCTTTTCTTTCTGAAGACCCACGGAGTGCCCCGCCTTCAGAGTTTCCTCTGAAGCTTCCAGAGCCGGATCCATTCAGATTTTGGCAGGTCTCCTGGCTTGAGTTCTTCCTACTTTCCCATCCTTCCCAGTTTCCCAGTGGTTCATGAGGAGTTCGTCCCTTTTACAGTAGCGGGGGCTGCTGCGGATTTTCACCGTATTCCCTTTTAATGCCTGTGCAGCCGTATCTGATATGTCCCTAGTTCTTCATCATATTCATATAATCACAGGTATCCCCTGTGCTGGAAGCATTTTTACTCTTACGCCTCTTTTACTGCGATATAAATATCCATGCAGCAGGCCTCTTTATCGGTACATCGTATATCATAATACTCAAAGTCATATCCTTTCTCATCCGGCACATATCTGCTTCTGGAAAACCAGACTCGGTAAATATATTTCCACGTATCACGGATCCGAAGTGCAAATGCCTGATGCTGAGAAGTGAGTGTCATATTGAGTGGTTCTGTCGTAAATACAGCATACTTACCCGCCGGAATTTCCACCACCTGCATTCCTTCTGCCAGCTCCGGCTTCTCTGCGGTCTTACTTCCAAAGAAATACTTCAGATTCCCGTCTTCATCCGTCTCTTTGAGCCAGAGTCCGATCTTCACATCATCCTTTTGCATATGCCCGTGATGATGTCCATGCCCGTGACCGTGTCCATGTCCTACCCGGTCCTCCTTTTCCTGATACCAGTAGGCTGCGGTATCCTCCCCCTGCTTTTTCACCTCGGAGCCCCGCTCATGTCCAAGTACAAAAAATGGCTGGAGCTCTACGATTTTTGGTTCTGTCATAAAATGGCCCTCCCCGTCTTTGTAGGATCGAAAATATTCCGTAGGCGTACATCCGTATTTCTTTTTAAATGCCTTCGAAAATCCTGCCGGTGTCTCAAATCCCACATCCAGAGCAGCCTCCAGCATCCCGGCCCCTCCATAGATGCGGTCGATCGCCGCTTCCATCCTCCTGCAGCGAATATACTCCGCCACAGAAATATCCTTGATCACCTGAAAAATTCTGCAGAAATGATAATAGGAATAATGGTATTTCTCCGCCAGCTCTATCGCTGAGAGCTCCTTCTGAAAATTCCGGTCAATATACCGACAGCATTCTGCGATTGTCTCTGCGTATCCCATGTCGCCTTCTCCTTTTTACTATACATGACAGCTTCTGTTTTTTCTTATCCTGTTTAGCTCTTTATGCTCACTCCCAGAAGTTGCCGCCGATGTCCCGTCCCAGATCGCAGGTGTAAATCCACTGGATCACATCCTTATCCTGCAGCACATATTTGCTGCAGCCGTAATTCGGGAACCAGCCATTTACCGTATACATCCAGCCACTCCCGGATCCGCAGTCGAACTCGTCCAAATGATTGATGCCCACGATATAGCCTGCCCCGTGCACGCTGTCATTGCGGAACTCCAGCTTCAGTCCTGCCATACGGGTCACACGCTTCAGTACCTCAAATACGGTCTCTCCGTCATAGAGCTCTACCGTCGTCTTTTTCAGGATCACTCCATTCGACGGCACGTAGCCTGCCAGTCCTTCCCTCAGATCCCCCATATTCTGAAGGATTGTTTCACAGCGAATCGTAATCGTACAGGTCTTTTTCGGTGCTTCCGTCTCTTTTTTCGGCGGTTCGGTCACCGGCGTGCTCTCTGACTGCTCCGGCTTCTTCTCGGTCTCCTGCTTTTTCTCTGTCTCCTGTTTTTTTTCGGTCTCGGAGGTTGTCCCGCTGCCTTTTCCGGTCAGATCCAGCTCCCCGTCCGCCTTGATCTTTTTCTTTTCCGTCTCTTTCTTGCTTTTCTTTGTCCCGCCTCCGGTGCCATAGGACACGCCGCCGCTGATACTTCCGGAATCTGTGGACATATCCGGAACAGTCGCTTTGTCCCCATCGTCCAGTGTCTCTGCTTTTCCGGCCCCGGCATCTGCCTGCACTCCTCCGGCAACCGTATTCTTTTCTTCCGATCCGGTGCTCTTCTGCGCCTTACCGGTCGTCTTTTCCGACTGCTTTTTTTCTGTCTCTTCCTCAGTAAGCGCTGTCTCGCCAGCCGTTTCCGCTTCCATGCCATCGGATCCCGGCTCCGGCTCTGTCTCCACCACAGCCTCTGTCGTCCCCTCCGCGGCCTTCAGCGCCTTACGCGCTTCTTTTAGCTCCTGCAGGGCTTCTTCCGCCTGTTCGTCCGTCGCATTCAAGTCGCTTTGGACCTCCGCCGCGGCCTCTACCACCGCCGCAAACGTCTCTACCGCCGAGTCCGACCAGCTGCCATCTGCCTCGCCACTGCGAATCTCCGCGATCAGCTCTCTGGCGCTGTACACCTCATTTGCAAGTTGGCTCTTTGCATCCACTCCACTGATCCGTATATGCGTCAGCACACCGCCTGCAATCAGCAAAAATAAAATCGCCAGAACGATCTTACGCCCTTTTCTTTCCCGCATGCTCCATCATCCTTTCTCCTTTTACCGGTATATCCCATACTTGATCTTTACCCGTTCTACTTTGCGAATCACTTTTTCTCCAAACACATACAGGAAAAATGCACTGCCACAGGCATGTGTCGCATCATACGGTATCCCTGAAATATACAGAATTTTCAGAGAATCCCAGCTGATCGTCAGGCCGGACGCGGATACATAGCTGTTAAACACCAGCGCTGCGACGTTCATAATCCCTCCGTAGATGATAAAGGTTGTCAGAAAGCCGTATACCGCCAGCGTGATATCATCCACCGGAAGCCGCTTTCGCTGGATCAGAAAGCCGCCCAGCATCCCGGCCGCCCCAAACAGGTACAGCCGCCAGCCAAAGAACCCGCCGCCACGTATCCTGGCATCGATCCAGGCCGCGGCTGCAGCCAGCAGCACGCCGGTGACCGGTCCTGCCATCACCCGGAAATGGTCTGATTTTTTCCGGTCCAGATCATTTTTGTTGAAGACAAGCCCCGCAAAGAATCCAAGAATCCCCCAGCAGAACATCTGCCACGGCGTCCAGGGCCCCTGTCCCAGAAAGAAATTGCACAGAAAGCGGGCCAGCGCGCCGACAAGGAACCCTGCCTCCGGTCCCAGTGCAATTCCTGACACGATCGCCATCGCCGTCCCTGCCTGAAAGGGAATCGTGATATAGCAGACGATATTTCCAAGTGCGGTAAGTGCCGTCATCACCGCCACCAGCACCAGCTCGCGCGCCCGCGGTTTCTTCCGCTCAAACATCATGAAAAACGGCGCCATGACATAGAGCAGGATCAAAACACTGACCAGCATAAAATTATAGTCGTTCCAGTAGTGGATCCCCACATAGACCGTCAGCGGAATCAGCACAAAAATGACCAGCGTCGATATCGCAACTCTCCGTTTTCTTTTTTTCAGATAGATCTTTTCACTGTATTTCTGCCACATAGCTCCACCACATCCTTGCAGGTCACGGCATTGTCAAACAGGTGACGGGACATCCGGTTTGCCGCTGTCGTATAAAAGCTGTTGCCACAAAAGAAACGCTCCGGTGTATCCGCCGCCCGCACCTCCCCGTCAAAGAGCATGGCACACTGGTCGGCGTATTCCCCGCAAAATTCAATATCATGGCTGATCATAAAGATCGTCCTTCCCTGTTCCTTCTGCTCCAGCAAAATTCGCGCAAGTTTTCGTTTAAAATGCGGGTCAAGCCCCTTGGTCGGCTCATCCAGCAGCAGAAGCTTCGGATCTCGAAGCAGTACCTTTCCAAGCGCCAGCCGCTGCTTCTCACCGCCGGACAGATCATACGGATGCATACGCTCCAGCCCGTCCAGCTGCATTTCCCAGATCATATCGCGCACCGCAGCCAGCTTCTCTTCTCTTGAAACCGGCTCATAGCTAAGCGCCTCATACAGCTCTTCCTCCAGCGTGATTTCCGTAAAGACAGACGCCGGATTCTGCGGCAGCACGCCAAGGCAGTGGTCAAAAAGGCCGGTCTTTCCATAGCTCTCGATCCGTTTTCCGAAAATCGCAAGCTTCCCTCTCCAGGGCTTCCATCTTCCGCTCAATACGCCGAGCGTCGTACTTTTTCCGGCTCCATTTCCGCCCATCAGCGCATAGATCTGGCCTTTTTTTACATTCAGGGTCAATCCTCTTAAGACGTCCTCCCCCTGCCGTGTATAGCGGAACCAGACCTCTTCCATACAGATCGCGGTGTCTTGCACCGGTGTCTCTGCTTTTGGCCGTTCCAGATGCCGGATCTGAGGTTCTTTTACTGTCTCTGTCAGCCAGAGCCTTCCCTCCCGCACCGTCAGCGGGATCGCTGCGCAGTCCGGCTGTACCTGCATACAGATCCGCACCGGCGCGGGCAGCAGTTCCCGCAGCTCTTCCTTTTGTGCTCTCGCGACAAACCGGACCGTCTCCTGCGGCGTTCCCTGAAAGAGCAGGCGGCCATCCTCCATCAAAAGCACCTGGTCTGCCATCGGAAATACTTCCTCAAGGCGGTGCTCTGTGATCACAATCGTCGTCCCGAGCTCCTGATTGATTCTCCGCAGGGTGTTCAAAAACTCTGAGGCAGCCACCGGATCCAGCTGCGAGGTCGGCTCATCTAAAATGATCGCCTTTGGGTGCATCGCCATGACCGCCGCCAGATTCAGAAGCTGCTTCTGTCCTCCGGAAAGCTCACAGGTGTCTTTCCGAAACCAGGTCTGAATCCCGAAGTAGCTGGCCATCTCGGAAACCCGGCGATTGATTTCTCCCACCGAACATCCGAGGTTCTCCAGACCAAAGGCCAGCTCATGCCATACCTTGTCCGTCACGATCTGGCTCTCCGGATCCTGCCCGACGTATCCGATCTCGGAAGCGTCCCGGCGGTTATCCAGCAGCATCAGATCTTCGCCGTAGTACCAGATTGCCCCGTCTCCGATCCCATACGGCACCAGACTTTTTTTCAGATGGCGCATTAGCGTCGTCTTGCCACACCCGGATTTTCCACAGACCAGTACAAACTCGGATTCCCGGATCTGAAAGCTCAGATCCGTTAATGCGCTTTTCTCACAATCCGGATAAGAAAAAGTCACATGTTCGAATACAAACGTCTCCATTTCCATTCCCCCAGAAGCTCTATCACGACCGGCAGCAGGCAAAGTCCTGCAAATGCTCCGTATACCGGTATCTTCAGCCAGCCTGCTTTCCGAAATACGATTCTCGGATAAAACAGCAGGCCATTCATTTTTTCCACACAGCCGATTAGCACCACGCCGCCAAGCAGCAGGATCAGCAATAAAACGCACAGGTCTCTCCGGTCAAACCGGTAAATGGTATAGCTGCTCCGGCCCTTCAGCCCATAGCCCCGTGCCTCCATCGAGTCCGACGTCTCGATCCCGGCTTCCAGCGACCATGCAATCAGAATGGAGAGCTCTTTGCTGAAAATGCAGAGCTTTTTTATCGGGTGCCGGCTGCCGTCGTCCCTTCCCATACAGCGCTGCCCATCCTTCACCTGATCAAATCTGCGCTGCAGCAGCGGAAACATCCGAAAGGTAATGGACAACAACAGCCCCAGCACCGGAAGTACCCGCCCGAACAGGCAGATAAACTGGTCGATCCCCATGACCATCCCCCAGCACTGGATCCAGACCAGCACAGAAGAAAAAAGCATCGCCGCTGCCAGTCCGTACAGTACCGCTTCCAGCGTGACCGCTGCATCATTCAGGTAAAAGAGGATCGTACTGCCGCGCTGCGTAAAGAGCGGGTTGATCACAATGCCAAGCATCACCAGCGGCACCGTCATGCGCAGGTTCCGCTTTATCGCTTTTCCCTGCCCCCATAAAAAGGAGCAGAGGAACCCGCAAAGCAGGCTGCAGCAAAGGAAATATGGATGCATGGAAAACATGGTAAACACAAGTATCAGTACAAAATACAGAAATATGACCGCCGGATGATACCCGGAAAAGCTTCCCATCTGCCCTGCCTCCTCTTTTCTATGACTCCATATCCTCCAGTCCGCCTTCCATCTCCAGGTAGACCCGTCGGATCTCGTCTAAATCCTGCTCTTCTGCCTCCCACATGCCACGGTCAGCAACCTCCAGCAGCCGTTCGCAGATATGGTGCAGCGCCCACGGATTTTCTTTTCCAAGAAATTCCTTCATCCGCGGAGTCTGCAGATACAGCTGCTCAAGCCCCCGGAAATCCGCAGCGGTAATGTTGTCCGCCGCTGCACTCCAGCCAAATACCGTATCAAACATCATAGAAATCTCCTGTGCTCCACGGTACCCGTGCGGCATCATTCCCTCCGCAAACGCAGGATTCAGAAGTTTCGCCCGAAACAGCCGTTCCGTTTCTTCCTTTAACGTGCGCAGCTTTCTGCCCGTCCCGTCGCTGTCTGAGAATACATAGGCCTCGGTCTTTTCTCCTTTTGCCTGTTCTGCCGCAGCCACCGCTCCGCCGAAATAGTTGTAAAAATCATCGCTCTCCATCAGATCTTCTTCGGACGAGGACATATTTTTTACCACCGCTTCTCCGGCTTTCAGCCGGTCACGGAACGCTTCTTCCATCGCTTCCCCTGACCGGTTCCGCCCGTAGGAAAATCCACCCCATTTGATGTAACTCTCTCCGAGCTCTCCCCGGTCCTTCCAGGCTCCGCTCTCGATCAGCGGCGCTACCCCCGCGCCATACTGTCCAGGCGGACAGCCGAAAATCCGCGCCGAAGATACACGCACCGCCTTCTCCTTTTCCATCCCGGATGCCACCAGCGTCCGGATGTCCCGCATCACATGCTCCCGCACATAATTGCTCCCTATCGGCTCCTCCTGTGCGATCACCAGATTGACCGCGTCATCCAAAAGCTCGATCAGGTTGGGGAAGTTATCGCGAAACAGTCCGCTGACACGCAGGGTCACATCCACGCGCGGGCGCTGCAGCTCCCCCGGTGAAATCAACTCCAGCCCGGAAACGCTCTGCGTCCCCGCAATCCACGTCGGACGCACGCCGAGCAAGAAAAGGATTTCCGCTACCGTATCGCCCTGCGTTTTCATCGTCTCACCGGAATACACGACCATTGTCACGCTCTCCGGCCATTTTCCGGAGCCTTTGCGCATCCGATCGAGCAGTTCCTCCGCCATCTTTTTCCCGGTCTCCCACGCGGCACGCCCCGGAATCTGTCCCGGATGAAGTCCGTAAAAATTTCTTCCGGTCGGCAGTACCTCCCTGCTGTCCCGGCTCGGACAGCCCGAGCCTCCGGGTGGAACGAACCTGCCTTCAAACGTCGCGCAGACTGCATCCAGCTCCTTCGGTATCTCCTGCAGCCGTTCTTTTAAGACCTCCCGCGTCTCGCCTCCCGTGCTCAAAAACTCCAGTATGTGCTCCATGCGCGTCCCAACCGGAATCTTCCCGAGAATATGTAACCCATCCCGAATCTGTGAATGCCGGATCTCTTCCAGCCAGCCCTCCAGACCGTCAAGGCTTACGCGGGCTTCCTTGGGAATCTCCAGTGCCTCTGCCTTTTTCTGCAGCTCTTCTTCCAGTATGGCCAGCTGCTTTTTATCATATTTCTCTGCGTTGCGGTACTGTTCCAGCAGTACCGACAGCTCCTCCAGCGCACCATACAGCCCTGCCTGTTTCATCGGCGGCGGCATATGGCCGATCAGGACTGCCGCTGCGCGCCGCTTGGCCTGCGTCCCTTCACCCGGAAGATTTACGATATAGGGATAGACATTCGGCAGCTCCCGTAAGCAGAGCTCCGGATAACAGTCCGCAGAGAGCCCGAGCGCTTTTCCCGGCAGCCATTCTACGGTTCCATGTGCACCCACGTGATAAATAATATCTGCGTGAAATACATCCCGGATCCACTTGTAATATCCAAGATACTGATGCGTGCAGGGGCGCTTTAAGGAATGGCAGGCCGCCTCCGCCTCCTGCTCCGTCTCTCTGGCCGGCTGGATCCCTACGAACAGGTTGCCATTCTGGATGCCCGGTATCAGAATCTGCTGATCCAGAACCAGCCATTCTCCCGGCGCCTGTCCCCAGCGTTCTTCCATCTCTTTTCTTGTGTGCTCCGGAAAGCCCGCAAACCACTGCTCATAGTCCCTGCCAGCCAGAACGCCCGCACTTTTTTCTCGCATCAGCGTATACGAAAGCGTATCGTTTTCATTTGTAAGCCCATTTAGCAGCTCCCGCAGCAATTCCGCCCCGTTTTCCCAGCTCCGCTGCAGAAACAGTCCTTTTTCCTGCAGGGAACGGATCATGCGACAGGCACTCTCCGGCGCATCCAGCCCATACGCACACCCGAGCATGTCTCTGCGCGGCGGCATATTGTGCAGTAAAATCGCAACCTTTTTTTCTGATGCCGACTTTACCTGAAGCCTGCCCCAGCTTACTGCCAGCCCCGCCACCAGATCGATCTGGGCCGGAAGCGGCACCGTCCGGCTCACCGAGCCATGTTCCCCCTGCTGCTTTTCCGTGCAGCCGATGACCGTCGTAATGATCTGTCCGTCCAGCTCCGGCTCAAATACACTGGAACCAACAGACATGGAATCCATCCCCTCAAACGACTGCTCCCACTTTTCCTGACTAAGATACGTGACCATCGCCTGCAACACCGGAACCCCGAGCCGTGCAAATACACTCCCGGTCTCCCCGTGTCTTCCCATCCCCGGCGACGCGAGCAGCGTCATGGAAAATCCGCTCGTCGCGATCAGTGCCTGAATCCGTGGCCGACCATTCATCTGAAAATAGCGTTCGATCACTCCCAGCAGTCCATCAGACCATGTCGTCGGCTGCATCGTAGAAACTATCGGCAGCGGGAAGCCTCCTTTTCGCCGGATCGCATCCACCAGCGCCTCGATATGACCGGTATTGCCGCTCAGACAATTGCTGTAATGAACCAGTACCCCGACGACCGGCTTTTGGCAGTTTTCAGCCTGTGCCAGTACTTCCGCCTCCTGATCCGGACGGCATCCAAAAATCCCTTCCCGGATCACCGGCTGCGGCTCTTTCCGCTCTCCAGTCTGGAAAAAGACAAGCATCTTTTTAAAATTCTCCACACCGCCCATCTCAAAGCAGGAGCGCAGAAAATCCTGTTCCTCCTGCAGCAGGCTGCTCTTTTTCAGAATCAGCTGATTCTCTTCTTCGATCTCCGAATGGAAAAAAAACCGGCGGCTCTCAGAAAGCGCTGTAGAAAGCTTCTGAAAATCCGGGAACCACGACAGGCCCCCATGAAGAAGGATCACCGCAAAGTCACACTGTAAAAGCGCCTGCCTGCAGTCATCCAGCGCCTCCGGATCCATAGCCCATGCGTCATAGGCGCGCAGCCTTACACCTGGCTGCTCCCATGCCTGCTGCATATCACCCGCTTTTTCTTCGCTTTGATGTATCAGTACCAGTTCAAACATCGTTCTGCTCCACAATCTGAAACGCCGTGCGTCGCATCGCACAGTCCTCTTCGGTTTCTCCGTTTAAAATCCTTCTCGACGGGCAGGCACCCGGACATACCAGCCGCCCCGGACACGTGGCACACTTCTCCGGATCTGCAAATGCCCCATCCGGTTCTAATCGAAGGAAGCGCACCTGATCCATGACATTTCCCATATAGTACTCCGGCCTGCCCGCTAAGGATCCACATGGATAACAGTCTCCATTTGGCAACACCGCCACCGCGTTTCCGCAGGAAGCAAAGCAGTACGGCAACCGCTTTCTCACTCTTTTCCTGCGTGCTGCCTCGTCAATCTCCCGCAATACGATTTTCCTCCCGGAAAGCCGTTCCAGCATGCGGCTGCGCTCCTCCATTTTCCAAAGTGCCTGCACAAGCTCTGCCTCATCCGCCCGCAGCTGCGCAAATGCCTCTTCTCCACGCCCGGCTGCACGCAGAAGATCCAGTCCGATCCCCGCCACAGACTCCAGATACCACGCAAAATCTACCAGCTGCGGCAGCTTTTGTACGTTCACAGACGTGACGACGGCATTCAGGTTCACATAAACACCTGCTTCGCCCAACGTCCGGATCCCCTCCACCGCCTCTGCCGTCCGGCCGCGCAGCCGTTCGTTGACCTCCGGAATCCCATCCAGGCTGACTCCGGTCGCAATTTTATGCTCCCTGATGTAATCCGCCTTCTGCCTGTCCATGCTGATCCCGTTCGTCTGCAGCTGAAGCCTGGTCCCCGGCCTTTGCTTTTCCACATACTCCGTTACCGCCTCGATCAGCTCCCAGTTCAGAAGCGGCTCCCCGCCTGCAAACTGAACCGTCAGCGGCTCCTTTTCAAAAAGCTGCAGGGCGGCAAATGCCACGGACTCCTCCATCTTCTCAGAAGACCGGTGTGTCGCGTAGCAATATTTACAGGACAGCTGACACGTCCCCGTCACCCAGAGCACGATCAGCCTGCGTCTACGCTCCATATAAAATCCTTCGGATCTGCTCCGGCTGGAAATCAGCCTCCTCAAACGGCCTTCTGCGCATCCGGTGTGGAAGCGCAAACATCGCTCCGCGCTCCAGATCTGCGAGCTGAACCTCGGTCCGTCCCTCCCATGCACAGATCGTGCGTGCCGCATTCGCCATACAGATGTCCGCCCGGTGCCCATCGATCTCAAGCTCGATCCCGATCTGGGCAGCCTTTTCCAGAATTTCCTTCGGATACCCTACCTGCGGCAGCCGTTTACGTGCCTGCAAAATCCGTTCGGTGAGCGCATGCTCCTGCTCCTCCCACTGCGCCGCAAATGCGCCGGGATCTTCCTCGTAGGCCAGTCTTCTTGCGATGACCTCCATGCGCTCCTTCGTCTCCCGCTCTCCTTTTACCTGTGCCATCAGGCCGAACCGGTCCAGAAGCTGCGGGCGCAGCTGTCCCTCCTCCGGATTCATCGTCCCGACCAGAATAAAACGGGCCGGATGCTCGCAGGAAATGCCCTCACGCTCTACATGATTGACGCCCATCGCGGCTGCATCCAGCAAAAGGTCTACGATGTGATCTTCCAGAAGATTAATCTCATCTACATAGAGGATATTTCCGTCCGCCTCTGCAAGCAGGCCCGGAGAAAAGCGCTTTTCCCCTTCCTGTAGTGCCTTTTCCAGATTCAAAGTCCCGACGACCCGGTCCTCCGTCGCGCTCACCGGCAGCTCTACCACCTTCATCTGCGGGATCAGCGCAGCCAGACCACGCACTGCCGTCGACTTTGCCGTCCCCTTTTCTCCCTGTATCAATACACCGCCAAGTCTGGGATTCACCACATTCAACAACAGCGCCAGCTTCATTTCCTCCTGTCCTACAATCGCCGAAAACGGATATCCGTAGTTTTTTTCCACCTCTGTCTCCTCTCTTTTCCGCCATCAATCTCGGATAAATTCATAACAATGCCCTTTGAATCAGACCGCCCAGCTCCGTCTCATCTCCCTGAAGCCGGTACAGCTTTCCGTTCATTTCCTTTGCCAGCTTCCCAGCGATTCCAAGCCGCACACGGCCCTGTTCCGTATCGATCACAATACAGGGAATCTGCGCCTGCGCAAACTGCCGCGCCTCCAAAAGCGCCTCCTGCACCGGATCTTCGCCCCCGGCCGTCGCCCGGCCATCGGTGATCAGGACCAGCACCGGAAATGCGCCACGCTCTTTCTGCATCGCGCCAAGCAGGATCCGGCGGGAAAGCCGGAGCCCTTCTGCCAGCGGCGTCCTGCCTTTTACCGGAAATGCCTGCAGCCGTTTCTGCGCCAGCTCCGGACTGTTCGTAAATTCCAGCAACAGCGAAGCGCTCTGTCCCTGAAAGACCGCCATCGCTACTTTGTCCCGCTTCTCGTAGGACTCGCGCAGCATCGATACGATCGTCCGCCCGGTTAGCTCCAGACGCTTTGCCCCGCCCATCGATGCGCTTGCATCGACGGCGAACAGAATATAATATCCGCCCCTGCCCTCCCGAACCTTTTTCCGGATGTCCGTCTCCCGGATCTGAAGCGGCAGCTTTCCACCGCTGTGTGCCGCTGCATGAAGCAAGGTCGCACTCAACGCGATCTCTGAAAATTCCCTGCAGCTCCCCGGCACTGCCCGGATACAGTGACCGGTATCCGAAGAAATCTGCAGTTCCCTGCGTCGGCCATTTTTCCCCGGCGCATGACGTTTCTGCCGTTCTTCCTGCAAAAGCCATGCATTCTCATCCGGGGGCTGCTCCATTTGGGGCCATTCCTGATTTTCATCTGAATCCTGACTGGTCGATTTTCCACTCTCTGCTGTTATTTCCCCGTCCGATGGGGATGCAGACGTGGAAGCCGGTCTGCCTGCCGGTGATGCTGCCTGGCCGCCTGCCGCCGTCACGGAGCCTTCCCCGCTTTCCTGCCGGGAAGGTTCTGGCGGTGATACACGCGCTCCTAGCTCCTCCTGCGTCCCCTTCGAAAATGCATTCCTCCACTGTCCGCTCAGACGCAGCTTCCCTCTTCCCGGAAGCACAAAATACGCCGCGTGTGCCAGATGCGACACACAGATCACCGTCGCGTTCTCCCAAGCCGCCAGCGCACGGGCTGTCTCAATCAGATACAGTTCCGCACGGTTTCCTGCACATCCTGCTTCTTCTGTCATTTCCGCTGCTGCCGCACGGGCGGACTCTGTCACCCGCACCTGCCGCATCCGTTTCTGTGCTGCCTGGATCTGAGCTGCGAGCTTTTGCTCCCGCATTTTCCAGCTGCTTTGAAACCGTTCCGGGGTTGCTTCATATTCCAGATTCCTCCGGATGATTTCCATCCGCTTTTCCGGCTCCTTTTCCCCCTCAAGAAAAACCGTGAGTCCAAAGCGCTCCTTTAAATATTCTGGCAGACTTCCCTCCTCCGGATCCATCGTGCCAATCATACCCCGGCAGTCTGCCTCGACCGCCAACGTTCTTCCTGCCTGATCTGCCAGAAGGTTAATCTCATCCATATACAGCCAGCTGGACTTTGCACGCTCCAGGATTCCATTCTTCCCGGCCAGCTGCTCCTGATTGATGTAGACCGGCACCTCTGTCCATCCGGCCTGCATCCACAGCTCTGTGCAAAAGCGCTTCAGCCCTCTTGCCAGCACTGATTTACCGACACCTCTGCCCCCGATCAACAGGACGCCTCCAACCGCCGGATTTACCGCCAGCAGGCACAGCGCCAGCCTGGCCTCTTCCTGTCCGACAATCGCCGACATTGGATACCCCATAGTCTCTCCCTTCTGACTTTTTCCAAATATAAAAAAGCCTTTCTGTGAATACAAAAAGACTCTTAAAAAAGCCTATTTCTTCATCCCAAAAATAGATCTCAACGGATATCCTGACTTCGCATCCTCCTCCAAAGCCCCTTCTCGGCATACCGCCAATGGATCAGCTTTTTCGTCCGCGTTACAGTAGAGGTGACTGTCCCGGATTCCCACCGGGTTCCCCGTTTTTCTTATTCTATTTTCCACTGCTCTTATCATAACAGTTCTTTCTGACTTCTTCTTATCCAGATTTGCGAATGTACGATTCGTTATTTTCTCATCCGCTCAATCCTACAGCTGTGTGTCTTTGTCTTTTTGTCGTAGTTAATCCCGACAAGCAACAGATTACCACTGTAGTCTTTTAACGCATCCGTATAGTTTCGCTCTTTGATCTGGGCGATTGCCCCGTGGACATCCTGATTCCACTTGAGTTCAATCAGCAACGCAGGCTTGTCTGCATACAGCTTTCTTGGAAGAAAACAGATGTCTGCAAATCCCTTCCCTGCCGGAAGTTCCCGAATAATCGTATAATATTCCCGTGCAAAATAGAACGCAAGGTGAATCGTGCAGCTCAGGGAGTTTTCATCATTGTATTGCAAAATCGAAACCTCTTCATGCGCACGTGCAATCCCGTCTGCCACCGCAGTTTCATCTCCGTCCCACAGGGCTTCCAGCAGTTTTTTCGATGCCCTGATGGAATCCATGACTTCATTCCAGTCCATCGTACTAATTGCATTGATATACTCCTGTGCAATCTCTTTGTTTGGAATAAACACAGCCTTATCCGGCCAGTGATAGCTCAAATAGCCGAGATGCACCAGCAGAGTCAGAACATCATCCTTGCTTTCGAAGGTCGTCATGTCATTTGAAAATGTTCCGGTATTAATCGGCACCCGTTCCCCCGCCAGCATCCGAATAACCGCATCCTTTAATCCATCAAAATTCATCTGGATATACATCTTCAATGCTTCATAGGTCTCGGTCTGATTCCAGTAATTATCAAAAATACCGCTCCGCATCGCTTCTACCACCGATTTTGGGCTGTACAGCTCCCGGATTTTCTGCTCGCCGTTCTCGACTACCAGCATTTCATAGCCATCATACCACGCTCTGGTCTCTTCAAAGCTCATCCCATATTGATCACACAGTGCCTTTACCTCAGACTCTGTAAAGCCAAAATACTCTGCCATACCGCGCGGATTGATCATTGAGTACTCTGTAAACATATTCAGTGCAGAATGCGTCCCGTATTTTTTGATCGGTAAAATTCCGGTCATGTAAGCAAGTGCAACATATTCCTTATCCTTCAGCCACATGCGCAGGAAATCCAGATACTTTCTCTGTGCCTCCTGATCCTGCCGGTATTCCCGGAAAAGACAATCCCATTCATCGATGAGGATTACAAACGGATAATGTGTACCGGCATAAACGTCTTTCATAACCTGAACAATATCTGTTTCATCCCGATAGCGGATCGTTGTAAATTCATCTAGCAAATCAAAAATAATATATTTTTGAAACTTACTCAGCATCTCATCCACATTACTCGATGAACTCAAAAAATCCTGCACGTTTATTTTCAGCACATTGTATTTGTTTAAATGCGTAAGAAAAGAAGGACTCTTTTCGATATATAGATTTTTAAACAGCTTTTCAGAGTCCTGATTTTGCTCATAATATGCCGTCAACATATCTGCTGCCATCGATTTTCCAAACCGCCTTGGCCTGCTCACGCACATATATTTTTCTCTTGTATCCAACACCGCGTTCGTCTGCTCGATCAGTCCGCTTTTATCCACATAAATCTGTGAATTCAGACTTTCCCGAAATCCTTTATTCCCCGGATTTAAATAGCTCCCCATGCCCGCACCTCCCTACTACTTATTTGTCTATTATTTTTATTATAGGTGATTCATCAGCAAATAACAAGACAAAAGCAGCCGACACAGAACAGTTTCTCCTGCTCCGTATCGGCTGCCATCTTGCCTTTGTATATCCGTATATCCTTACTATTACAGCTCCACACGCCCTTCCAGTGCACGCAGCAGTGTCATCTCGTCGATGTACTCCAGATCTCCTCCGACCGGGACGCCACTTGCAATGCGGCTGACTTTGATGCCGGTAGGCTTGATCAGCTTGCTGATGTACATGGCCGTCGTCTCGCCTTCTAGGCTGGAGTTGGTCGCAATGATGACTTCATTCACATCTCCCTGCAGGCGTTGCATGAGCTCCTTTAAGCGGATATCGGCAGGACCGATACCGAGCATCGGAGAGATCGCCCCGTGCAGGACGTGATAAACACCGTCATACTTTCCGGTCTTCTCATAAGCCGCAAGGTCGCGGGTGCTCTCGACTACCATGATCGTATGGTGATCCCTCTGCGGATTCGCGCAGATCGGACAGAGCTCCTGATCGGTCAGTGTGTAGCACTCTTTGCAGTAGCAGATGTTCTCACGGGCATCTTTGATTGCATCGGTGAGCTGTTCCACCTGCTCCTTTGGCATATGAATGATATGGAATGCCAGACGCTGGGCAGACTTGCCGCCGATGCCGGGCAGCGCAGAGAGCTGCTCGATCAGTCTGGACATCTTCTTTCCGTAATAATCCATCAGAATCCAAAGCCTCCGAGTCCGCCAAGGCCGCCAGTCAGTGCGGACATCGCGGAAGCGGCAGCTTCCTCTGCCTGACGCAGTGCCTCATTGGTCGCCGCCACGATCAGGTCCTCAAGCATCTCTACGTCGTCCGGATCCACTGCCTCCTCAGACAGCTTTACCTTTACGACCTCACGCTTTCCGGAAACGGTCACCTCTACTGCGCCGCCGCCTGCCGTTGCGGTAAATTCTTTTTCTTCCAGTGCTTTCGCAATCCGCTCTGTATAAGAGCCAATCGGCGTTCCAACCACATACGGGGTTCCGAACTTTTCTTCCAGTACTTTCGCCGCACGAAGCCCGACCGAAGATACCACCAGATTCACCTCTGCTTCTCCTGCCTGCAAAAATGCATCCAGTTCATCTCCCATTGCCCAGGTAGACAGCACCTTCCATCCACAGGCTTTCAGGTTCTCTTTCAGCACCTCTACATGAGATACCGGTCCAAAATCCAGTGGTGTCACACCAAGCAGATTGACGGTGCGTGTCTGAATCCGTCCTGTCTTTTCCCCGGTAAATCTTTTCGCGATCTCCTCTAATGCAATTCCTGCCCCATACACATAATCATGCATTCCGTTCGTCGGTACTGCAAATGCAGGAATCCCGGTTTCTTCTTTCAGTACCTGTGCCAGTGCCGGAAAATCGGTTCCATTCATATACGGAATTGGGGATCCTGCAAGGGCAATAAATTTCGGATGCAGCTCCCTTGCTGCCTCTTTGATATCATCCAGAAATTTTTCATCATTTCCCATGATCGCATCAATTTCTGTCAGACCGGAAATATAGATCAGACTGTCCTGATCGTACCAGCGAATCTCATCATGGGTATTATAAGTAGAATTACATCCGGACGGATCGTGCATGACGGTCATGCCCCCAAGTTCATAGAGTGCCGAGCAGACGCCAGACACGTCCGCTGTATAGATTGGTATAATTCGATATGCTTGTCTCATAAGCAGCACTCACACCCCCATCCTTTTTGTACTACAAGCCGTTCAGTATCTTTTTCATTCTCGTAGGCATCAATCATCAACTCGGCAGTTCGACGGATGCCATCATATCCATACAGACCTCCGCCCTGTACCATATTTACAAAATTCCTGCTTCCTGTAAACCATGCCGCTTTCTGCCCAATGGCCAGTACTTTTCCTTCATGCTCCCGTGGCAGTACACGCATCTTGACCTGAATCGTTGCACGAAGTTCCAGTTGCGGCGCATGCTCTTTCAGCCAGAGAAAATCCGCTTCCTCCTCCGGCCGCCGGGCAGACGGTCCGGGCGCTTCTGAAAACCCAAATTCGGCAGGGCCGTATCCATCAGCCAGCAG
>ERZ827168.1863-NODE-1863-length-26896-cov-5.986141_pt1 | contig 26896 bp, 19 predicted proteins | sample MGYA00519868_ERZ827168 | MGnify/ENA primary metagenome ERZ827168 (study PRJEB31778, sample SAMEA3449271) | human gut metagenome | biome: human gut; feature: human-associated habitat; material: faeces | place: United Kingdom | collected 2010/2012 ...
GCAAAGAATTATTATTACGGTTACGGGATAAGAAGAAACGAAAAATACGCGTTCAGAAACTGGAAGAAGGGCGCGGCGCTCGGTTCGCCCGAAGCGGATTATTATCTCGGGCTTTGTTACGGAAAGGGAATCTGCGTCAGGCAGGACTTCATAAAGGCGAAAAAGCACCTTTACAACGCTCTCGAAAACGGTTTCGACACGGCGAAAGAGGCGATTAACGACCTCGAACGTTATTACGAGAAAATAGCCGGTTGAAATCTGTCGGAACTGAATTCCGAGGACGAACGTTTCCGGCGGCTTGCCGCATAATATATACCAGCGACGGATAAACACGTCGCAGAGGTACTTATGAAAAACGGCGATATAATGCTCGGCGCGGCGATAGGCGCGGTTATAGTCGGAGCGGTGGTATGCGGCGTTAAAAGACGTTGCTCTGAAGAGCGTTCTTGTTGCGACGAATACCGCTGCGCGGAAAATCGTCCTTGCGACGGTTGGCCCTGCCCATGCGATTCTTACGGACCTTGTAAACCTTGCAAGCCTTGCGAACCTTGCAAGCCTTGCAGACCGCCCGGACCTCCGTGTAACCCGTTTTGTTGTCCGCCGGAAGAAAAACCAAAGAAAAAAGATCCCTGCAAAGAATGTTACTACCGAAAATACGAAAGAAAAGGTTGCGGGCGATAAAATCAAAAAAAACAAAAAGCGGACGGACCGTTTCGGTCCGTCCGTTTTAAAGTCTGAATTTCTGTTTTAAGATTCGCGTCGACGTTCGGAACGCAACGTCTGAAACGCATTAAAGTTAAAAATCAAAGTCCCGCGAAGCGAAGGTTTGCCGACCTGATGATTTTGTCGAGCCGCCCGTCCATGCGATAACTGAAAACGTCCGTCGCGTCCACGATAAGATGATCGTAAAGGCGAACGTTGTTGAGCGAGAAGAGCATTGCGAGTTTTTCGGTGGCGGTGTCGTCGCGAACCGACGGAGCGGGATTCCCCGACGGGTGATTGTGCGCGATAACGACTGCGTAAGGCTTAACGTTGGAAAACGATCTCGAAAACGGAATCATATCCACGCTCACGCCGTTCTTGTCGTTGTCGGTGTAAACTTCCTTGAAAAGTATCCGCTCGTTTTTGGAAAGATAAATCGCGCAGAACTGTTCCGCCGTCGCGGCTTTGAAAAGATTGAGCAGATAGATTTTTATATCGTCGAAACGGTAAATTTTGGTTTCGTCCTGTTTTTCGTCTGCAACCACGTCGAGAAGTTTGCCGATAAGGTTGAGATAAGTCGCGGCGGATTCGCCTATGCCGTCCACTTCCGCAAGGTCCTTTCCGTCGGCGCGAAGAACGTTTTTGACGCTTCCGTATTTTGCCAGAAGTTTGTGAGCGACGGGATTCACGTTGCGGCGCGGAATGGCGTAGAACAACAAAAGTTCCAGAAGTTCGTGTTTCGTAAAACCGCCCGGATCTTTGTCGAACCGTTCTCTGAGTCTTTTCCTGTGTTCTTTGTGAATGTCTTTTTCTTCCATAGTATGCAAATTATTTTTGTTCCGGTTTGTTTTTCCCCAAAAGTTTAATTTTATAACTCATCATAGCCACGATTTCGGCAGGTATACCGAGTACGAAAACGAGAGGAAAACTTCTTCCGCAAAGCAGAATGATAAAAAACGCGTCCGCAAGAGCCGTCCAGATAAGCGCGGAAACAGCCGCGAAACTTAAAATGCGGTTAGCCCACAGCCCGCAGAAAACGATCGCCACGATTGAAACGAGGGGGAGCGGCAAACCGTAACAGAACATAACGTTGCGCCAGAAGTTCGGGGTTGCGCCCTGCAACGCGATGAACACGATGGTTTCGGCGATGATAATGGCAACGAACGTTATTGCGGCGATAAGAATATGATTTCTCTTTTTTATCGTCGCTGCGTAAGAGGTTTGTTCTTTGGCGATTTCTTTGTTTTCGTGCGCCGTAACGAGGAAATCTATGCTCACGCCGAAAAGTTTCGACAGTTCGAGAAGAACGGAAACGTCCGGTATCGATTCCCCGCGTTCCCATTTGGAAACGGCTTTATCCGAATAGTTGATTTTTTCCGCAAGTTCTATCTGCGTGAGTTGCATCTGCTTGCGGAGCATTATTAAGTTCTGAGCGAAAATAATTTTTAAATCTTCCATTTGCTTTTATAACCCGAACGGTTATCGGGATAAAGTTTTTTGTTTTTGTCGCGAGCCGCAGGCGAACGCGCTCGGAACTCCGCCGCGTTCGCCTGCGGCAGAAATCGTAAAACTCCGATTTTCGATTTCTGGTATATTTTAACATATAAAATGATAAAAATCAATAAAAATAACGAAAAAAATGTCGTAATCGGCTGATTCTACCGACGGTAGAGTTAAATTTCCGGCTCTCTACCGCGAGAAAAACAAGCGTGTAGTCCGCTGCGGGCGAAGTAGGTTGTATTTTTCGCCCCGACGGTATATGCTTTTTACGTAGCCGCAGAGAAATGCTTTGTCGTTGTCGCGGCTTGCGTTATTTACGATATTGCTTAAGTCGATTATGAGGCGCGCAGGAGGTTTTTGATATGAATTTCGCCAACAAAAGAATCACGGTATTCGGCGATTCGATAGGCAAGGGTATAACGACCGACGGAGGCAGAATAGAAGTTCTGCCCACTTACGCCATCAAACTTTTTGAAAACGAATACGGCGTTAAAATAGAAAATCTTTCCGCTTTCGGCAATTCGCTCAAGAGGTTCTGCGAGCGCGGGAAAATCGATAAGTATATCGCTTCGCTCGATAAAACCGTCAAAAACGTGGTCGTTCTCGAACTCGGCGGAAACGACGCGGATTTCGACTGGCAGGGCGTAGCCGCCGATCCGGGCAAAGAACACGGTCCTAAAACGGACGTTGACGAATTCTCCGCCCTTTACGCGGAAACGCTCGGAAAACTCCTCGACGCGGGCGTGGAGGTTGTCCCTTGCACTTTGCCGCCCGTCTGCTCGGACAGGTATTTTAACAACGTGATAAAAAAACTTGCGGACGGAAACAGAGTTCTCGAATTTTTCAAGGGCGATACCGGCACGATTTATCGCCATCAGGAGATGTTTAACAACGAGGTTATCAAAAACTCGTTCAGAAACGGACTTCGCGTTATCGATTTAAGGCAGAGATTTCTCAACAGAAACGATTTCGATTCGCTTATGTGCAAGGACGGAATTCATCCGAACGAATTGGGGCAGAGAGAGATTTTTTACGCCGCGCAGAAATATCTCGCGGGCTGACGATTTTAACTCCTCGGCGGCATTAATCTTGTCCGGCGCAGCCGGACTTTTACGACAAAAACGCGGAATACCCGAGAGAGTATTCCGCGTTTGATTTTGTTTTTTAAGCGAAACGTTTATCGTTATACCGGTTTGGTGGTTTTGTAAACCTCGAAAATTCCCATAAAGAACTCGCTTATTTTATCGAGAACGGGCGAGAGGTATTTCACCGTAAGGCTTTCTTCGGTGAGGTATTTCGTCAGCAAATCGTCGATAGCGGTTATCTGACCTCTCAGAAGCGAGAGTATGCCGAGAATGACCGCGAAAATCGCCGCGCCGATAGCAAGCCCTAAAATTACGCCGAGAATACGGTCGAACACCTTAACTCCGCCTTCGGAATAAGCGAACGGTCTGAAAATCATTTTGATAAGTTTAAAAACTATCGCAACGACGATCCATGACAAAAGAACCATGCCGAGCATGAGAATCCATCTTGCAAGCATCGCGCCGCCGTTCGGAGCGCCGTAAGAAGTTGCCATTTCGTCGAGCGCAGGGATAGTGAGCGATGCGAACAACCCCTCGAACGAAGTGCGGAGCGACGCTAAAGCGCCTCCGTCCGCGCAAAGCCACTTGTAAAGAATCGGTGTGATTATTATCGCCGTCAAAAGGGAAAAGAACCAACAGAGAAGAGTTATCATTTGCTTGGCAAATCCCCTGAGAAGCCCTATAAGTCCGAATAAGACGATAAATCCTATGCAAACCAAATCGATCAGAGCCATATCTAATCCTCCAGTTAAAAAGATAAGCCCGAAAACGAGCCCGGCAAACGTAACGTTTCGAGCAGACTGTTACGCTACGACTTTATTCAATATTATCACACATATATTTTTTTTGCAAGCGTTTAACAAATATTTTACGTTTAATTATAGTTAATAAGTAAATAATTAAACGTATGAAAACATTTTCGATACGAGATTCTTCAGTAAACGGCACTTCAAAAGAAGCCGAAATCAGCCTTGCGCGCGCCGTAAAATCGCTTACGGGCGGCAAAAAACCCGTATTCGTCTGCATCGGAACGGACGCCGTCACGGGCGACAGCCTCGGTCCGCTGACGGGTACGGTTTTGTCCGGAAAACTTCGCGGAAAAGCCTACGTTTTAGGCACGCTCGACCGTCCGCTCACCGCTCTTGACGTGAATATCGCGTCCGAATTCGTTAAAAAGGTCTATCCTTACGGCGTTGTGGTAGCGGTCGACGCCGCGCTCGGCAGAAAAGAAGAGGTCGGATCGGTTCTGGTTTCCGATTCTCCCGTTAAACCCGGGCTCGGCGTGCGGAAAAATCTTGACGAGATAGGCGACGTTTCCGTAATCGGCGTCGTAGACGAGAAAAAAGAGACGGGCGGGAATCTTTCGTCGGTCAGACTTTCGCTCGTTTATCGCTTAGCGAATCTGATTGCGAACGGACTCGAAACCGTTGCGGATTCCGCTTGCGAAGAAGTTGAAACGCCTTGCGGAAAAACTTGTTTATGATTGCGTAAAATCGTCGTTTATCGACTTATAGGCTGCCATAATTGAGATTTCACAAGTTTATTTCGCGAGATTTAAACCGCGGATTCTGTCGCTTGCGGCGAGGATTTCCTTTTTCGGCGCAAAAGCGGAGAGCCTGAAAAATTCTCCGTTTTGTTCGTAAAATCCCCGTCCGGGCGTCGCGATTACTCCCGCTTTGTCCGAGAGCAGAGCGCAAAACGCCTCGTCGGTGAAACGTCCGGGACATTCGGCGTAAACGTAAGGCGAATCGTTCCCGTCCGCGCTTTTCAGTCCGAGTTCTTTCAGCGCCCGTTTTAAAACGGCGGCGTTGGCTTTGTAATAATCGACTCTTTTTTTCATCTCCGCTTGCCCCTCTTTTGAAAAACACGCCGCTCCGCCGCGCTGGGTTACGTAAGAAACGCCGTTATCGAGGCAACCCGAAAGCCTTTTTCGCAGGTCGTTGAGTTCTTTCTGCTCCCGCGGGACGACGACGTAACCGAGCCGTATGCCGGTAAACCCGTATCCCTTGGAGAACGAGCGGATTTCCGCGGCGCACTTTTTCGCGCTGGGGACGAGATATATCGATTTTATCCCGCCGTCCGGAATATAATCGGAATACGCGCCGTCGAAAAATATAGTCGCGCCGACGGACAGGGCGTATTCCACCCACAACGCGAGTTCGTTTTTGTTCATGGCTTTGCCGCTCGGGTTGGACGGAGAACAGAGATAAACCGCGTCGCATTTTTTGCCGAACGGAGGAATCGGCGTTCCGTTTTCGTCGGAACGCGCGAAAACGGGTTCGTTTCCGTGAAGTATGGCGGCTTCGGGCGCGGCGGGGTAACACGGCGTCGGGAAAACGATCTTACTGCCGCCGCGCATAAGCGAATTGATCGCGAAGAGTTCGCCTTTCGCGCCGTCGTTGACGAAAATCTCGCTTCTGTCCACCGTTATTCCGAGGTTAGCGTAGTCGGACGATATCGCGTCTTTGAGAAAATCGTAACCTGAAGCGGGCGGGTAGCCCCTGAAACCGTCCGTGGCGGTGAGTTCGTCGGCGGCTTTTTTCATTTCGTCGGCAATGCAACCGAAAAGCGGCAGGCGAACGTCGCCTATCCCGAGGTCGATAAGGTCGTCGCCCCATTTTTTTCGGGCGAGATTTTTTTTGACGGCAAGCCCCTCGAAAACGTAGGAGGGCGGGAGATTTCCGAAATAATCGTTGAATTTCATAGATTTTCCTTTGAGTCTTTCTCCGAATCTTTCCTTAAATTGTTATCCGAATGTTTCTCCGGATCGTTCTCGTCGCGAAGAAGTTCTCCGCCGAAGTAAGTTCCGCGATAAACGGGAGTTACGTTGCCGCTCAGACGGGCGATATTGTCCCCTAATTCCACGAAAAGCGTTCCGCCGCGCATCATAACGGGGTATTTGTCGAGTTTTAATCCGAAAGCGTTTTTCGCGGCGAAAGCCGCGGCGATCGCCCCGCTTCCGCAGGAATAAGTAGTTCCCGAGCCCCTCTCGCAAACGTCGCAGGTGATAACGTCCTCGAAAACCGTCGCGCTTTCAATGTTTATTCCGTCGGGGAAAACGCCCGCGGAGCGCAGTTCGGAGGATATCGTTTCCGCTAATTTTTTCGCGCCGAAAAACACCGCGTGAAGATTGCCGTTGTTCACTATGCGGACGACTCCTTCTATCTCGCCGAAACGCGCGCGGCGTTTCGTTTCTCGTGAAATATCCGTTTCCGGAAAAATTGCGTTTCCGGATATATTTTCGGTTTCGTAATCTTTAAAAACGGTTTTTAAAGCAGTTTCCGTTGCCGCGTCCGTCGCGACGAACTTCGGCGCGGGAAAATCCGCGGCGGAAATTATTTTGTCGTCGTATTTTCTGAACGAAACGTTATGCGTTGCCGAAAGCGTCCTTATTTTCATTTCCGTCTTGTCGGTTTTTTTCGTCATATTCGCGAACACGGCCGAACATCTCAGTCCGTTGCCGCAGGTTAAACCTTCCGAACCGTCCGCGTTGAAAATACGCATAAAAAAGTCGCCGCCGCGGGCAGAATCGTCGTAAACGGCTATGATGCCGTCCGCGCCTATGCCGAATCTGCGGTCGCACGCTTTTTTTGCCGTCGCGGAGAAATCCGCGTTTTTGTTCTTATCCCCGTCGACGTAAATATAATCGTTGCCGGCGGCGTGCATCTTGATGAATTCCACAAAAAACCCTCTGCAAAATTATATGCGGAGGGTAATTTTTATATGATAACGCGGCTTTCGGATAAAACCGAAAGCCGCGTAAAAAATGGTCTATAAGTCGATTAATCGCTTGTTTTCATTGCCATCGCGACGATTTGGCGACGAGCGGAACACTCACGGACGGAAAATCCCGACTCCGCCTTTGACGACGGAAAGATCGAAATCGATGTCGTCGTAAAACTCGCCGTCGATCTGAATGGTGACGGGCTTGTCGAATTCCAGCCGTATATGTTCGATTCTCTCAAAAGTGGTGAAGTCCTGCTCGAGGATTTTGCCTTTCATGAGTTTGACGAAAGCCCCGGGAATTTTGCGTTTTTTGAGTTTGCCCGCGATGACGAAATCGAGTTTGCCGTCGTCTATTTCCGCTTCGGGGCACATTCTTATGCCGCCGCCGAACCTCTTTCCGTTACCCACGCAGGCGATGAGAGCCTCTTTTTCTTCACGCTCTTCCGAGTTGTCTCTTATTATGTAAAACTTGTAAAAAACGAATTTGATAAGCGAGATGACGAGCGAAAACACGTATTGCAATTTTCCCTTTAAAATCTTGCTTTTTCTGCATCTTTTGAGAATGTCCACGTCGATGCCCGTGCCGATGATGTTAAGACCTCTCACGCCGCCGCAGACCATAAAATCGGTCGGTTTCGCTTCGCCGTCGAGAATGAGATCGACAGCCGCCTCCGTATCCGTCGGAATGTTTGCCGAAGCGACGAAATCGTTGCCGCTTCCGCACGGAATAAGCCCGAGTTTAACTTTATCGACGTCGATGCCGTTGAAGACCTCGTTTATCGTGCCGTCGCCGCCGAGCGCGACGATCGTATCGGAAGTTTTTGAAAGTTCCCTCGCGATTTCCGTTGCGTGTTTCGGGGCGTTCGTGTAGTGTATTCTGTATTCGGCTCCCCTTTCTTTCAGCCGCTTTTCCGCCGCCGCGGCGCATTTCAACGCCTTTTTGCCGTTCGCGACGGTTTACTATTATGTCTATCATTTTTCTCCTGTGCGTAGCGTTTCCCGTTATATCCGCCCGGTTTGCGTTCGTTTCGCGGCGAAACGTCGGTCGCTATAACTCGGTCGCTATAAATTCGATTATATCGCTTATTCCGCAAAAATGCAATCGTTTTGAACGTGTTTCCCGAAATCCGCCGCTTATCCGCCCGATTCGGCCTTTACGCGGGAACGCCGCGGCGCAAAGCAAAGTTCGGGCGAAAGTAAAACGAAAGTAAATTATTCCGAAAAAAATTTTAAAAATCCGACGGTTTCGCAAAATTTTTCCGCGCGGAGTTGACAAATCGGCAAGTATAAATATATAATCTAAAAGTAATCTGCTTATATGCGTGCGCGACAAGCGTGCGCGTACAGGCGGAAAACTCACATGCAACGTAGGAGATGCTGTTATGAGTAAACTTTTCAAAAGATTGTTGTGTCTTTTACTCGGTATCGTAATGGGTATTTCCGCAACCGTAGGCTCTATTGCCACTTCCGTATATTACCTGTACGGAAATCTCACGATTGCGGACGTGTTGCCCGACGATAAAGACCGTCTGAAAGACGCTCTGGGAGACCTCGGGGATTATTCCGCCGAGGATGTTATCGCGTTGTTTTCCAAAGCGCTCAAAGCGCCGCAGAATTACACGATCGCAGATCTCGAAAGAGAATACGGTTTCAATCTTGTCGACCTTATCAATCAGGCGGCGGGATCGGACGTTATCGATACCAAAAATCCCGATAACAAACCTTACGTAGACGATCTCAAATCGGTTTCGCTTTTCGCGCTTTTATCCGGGAAGGTTAACGTTGCGGAATTCCTTTCGGATATTCCTCTCGGCGCGGTTATGAGTTTCGTTCCCTCGGATACCGTTCTCGATAACGAACAACGCGAAAAACTCCGCAAATACAGTATCGGTTCGCTTGCGGCGAAAGACGAAACGACGGGAACGCCTGTCGCCGTCAGCGCGCTTTCCGAACTTACGATCGGCGGTATTCTCCCCGGAATATTTGAAAAATCGGGCGATAAATACATAGTGAAAGACGGTAAGCCGGACGCTCTCGGGCTTATCGCGAACCTTAAACTCGGCGGATTCGTTTCGCCGCTCACCGGCGCGACCACCATCGGCGACGAACTCGTTTCGGGCGGGCTTTCCGCTCTCGGCGAACTTTCGCTCGGCGAGATTTATCGTACCGTGGGCGTCAACGACGAGAACGACGTCGCCGGCACTCTCGACGGTCTTTTCACCGATTCCGAAGGAAACCCGATAAAACTGAGAGATCTTTTCGCCAAGGATATTTCGAGCGGAAACGACAGTTACGTTTTCGTCGTGGATAAACTTCTCGACAGCATCAGGTTCGGCACGCTTTTCGGAATGACGAGAAAGGACGGAGAATGGGTTGTCAAGAAAGACGACGGTACGGAAGAGAAAGCGACGGGACTTCTGAAATTCCTCGCCAATCTCAATCTGACCGACGTTTATCACGCGCTTACCGACGCGGCGACCACTAAGGACAGAATTCATAAAATAATTCTCATCTTCGGCGATCTTTCCGTCGGGGACGTTTTTGAAACCCTCGGTTATTCCAAAGACGAGGACGGAAGATGGGTTAAACCGGACGGTTCGCGTCTGAAGAGCAGAGTGGCGGAAGCCCTTCTCGATTTCTCCATAAGAGATATCGTAGGCGAAGCGAGTTCCGAACTCTCGTTCGACCAGATAAGAAAGAACATCGTCGGCGCGATTTCCGGTCTGTGCGACGATATGACGATCGGCGAAGGATTCGGCGAACTTTTCGGCGTTGCGGCGGCTAACGGAAAATATTACGATCCCGAAACCGGCAATCCCGTAAACGAAGCGATCGCCCGTATTCTCGACATAAAAATCAGGGATATAACCGATTGTTTTGCCAAAGATAAAATCGACGTCGACGAAATTTACGGCGTGTTCGAGAAAGCAATCGCGGGCGTTTACGTCGGCGCGATTCTCGGCGCGGAAAGAATCGACGGCGAGTGGTACGCGAACGGCGGAAAGGTAACCGACGTTCTCGCCATGCTTTACAACGTCCGTCTTGAAGGTTTGTTCTCCGTAATCAAAGAACTGCAAAACCCGGACGGCTTCTCCTACTCTGAAATAATAAAAGGATTCCTTCCCGAAGCGTGCGTCGGAGACATACTTTGCGCGTTTTCCGGAATGACCAGACATAACGTCGGCGACAGCGCGTACTTTACGGACGCGAACGGCAGCCCCGTCGGCGAAGGACTTAACAAACTTCTTCGTTTAAGGCTCTGGCAGATAGCGGCGGGCTTCGATAAAAACGGCAACTTCGACCTTAAAGCCGTACTCGACGAAATCAAAGTCGGCGACGCGCTCGACGCCGTTTATGACGCCGATAAAAACGAATGGACTTTACTCGACCGCACCGCTAAGGGCGGACTTGCCGAAATAATGAACGTTTCGCTCGGCTTGCTTGTTTCGGGCGATACCGAAAAAATAAACGATACTCTTACCGGGGACGCGAAAAACGTCAGCCTCGGCGACGTTCTTACGTTCGCGCTCGCTTATAAGGACGGCAAAATCCTTAATTCCGACGCGGAACTTAACGAATTCGCGCAGAAGTTCATCGAATGGAACGCTCCGACGGTAAATTACGTCGAAGATCTCGTCAAAAACAAAGATTTCGAAAAACTCAGAAACGATATCAACGCTCAGTTCGGCGCGCTTAAAATCGGCGAAGCGTTCAGACCTTATCTCGTATCCAGAAACGACGAGGGCAAATACGTATTCTCCGCGTTGGAACAGATTTCCGGCATCGTCGAACCGATATTCAACACCGATTTCAAGATCGTCGTCGATATCATATTCGATCTCATCGCCGGCAAGAGCGTTGACTTCGGAAAAATTCTCACCGATATTTACGGTTCGCTTACGATAGGCGAGGTTATCGCTCCCATAGTCGGGCTTTCGCTTACGGACGGAACGGCTCAGGTCGAGGCGGGCAAAAAAGTTTACGTTACGAACAACGGAAACGGAACTTCGCTCGGGCTTGGCGTAACCGCTCTTATGAAAACGAGCATATTCGGTCTTGTTCAGAGCGTTATCGACGGAGTAAACAATAAGGACGGCAAAAACCTCGTTCATCGCCTCTTCGGTACGACCGAAGAAAAAGGCGCGATCGATATCGACCACGTTCTCGGCGAATACGTTTATTCTTTCCTTAAACTCGATTACGACGGAAAAGACTGGACGAACGGCGACGGTAAGACTTACGCTCCGATCACCACGCTTCTCAACGCGAACCTTTATGAAATAATCGACCACGTTCTCGATATCAACAAAGCGTACACCGCCGACGAGAAAAAGGATTACTTCATAGGCATACTCGACGACCTGACGATAAAGGATATCCTTTCGTTCTCGAAAGGAATCACCGAATCCGACAAAGCGCTCGTTCAGAAAGTCGGCGACGTCAAACTCGTAAGATTCGTTGTCGACCTTATCGAAAAGAACGACAGGATCGCCGTTATCAAAGAGAGCGGCTTCGGAAAAGTCGCGATAGGCGATCTGGTTCAGTTGGCTGTCGATATAAAGCAGGACGCGACCGGATGGAAGAAGTCCGGCGGCGAATATTTCGCTTGCATGATTTCCGACGCGTTCAGCCTTGACGTAAACAAAATATTCGAAATAACGGACGACATTAAGGCAGGCGGCGACAACGTCGTAACGGAAGTATTCAACAAAGTATTCCCGGAAAGACGCGTCGGCGACTTCGTGAACGTTCTCATCCCGAGCCTTTCCGACGATTGTACGCGCGGTAACTATAAGACCTGGGGTACTAACAAAGCGGCGGGAGATCTTCCTCTCGTTCTTTCGGACGTGTTCAATCTTAAATTCAAAACCTTCTTCGACGCATTGCTCGGCGAAAAGAAGAGCGCCGTCGATATAGTTCTGACTATAACGGACGAAATTTTCGGCGATCCCGTCAACAATCATCCCGAACACGCGTCCTGGGCAAGGTCGTTTAACGACTATATGAAGGACTTCGGCCTGACTTATCTCGACGAACACAAAGCGTTCGACGATATCAAGGACGTAAAAGTCGGCGAGTTCATCTATCACGTTCTCAAAGACAAAGATCCCGCGGCTTATCTCGAAGGATTGGTTAACAATATTTCTCTCGGAGATATTGCGGAATTGCCGCTCGGCGAAGAAGGCGTGCAGAAACTGCCGCTCATCGCGAGAGATCTTTGCGACGTATTGGTCGGAGATATTATCCAAATCGTAAAAGGCGGAGAGGACCTGAAAGCGAATATCTGCGCGACGATAGATAAAGTCACGAAGAACGACGCGGAAGGACATCGCTTCGGAGATTATCTCGACGATCTGCTGAAAGGCAAGGCAAGCGAAAGCATAATCAAGACGAACGAAGGGCTTAAAGGCATAACGGATATAAAGATTTCCGAACTTGTCAAAGTAATACTCAAACAGACGACGGTTGAAATGAAGACCGACGGCACGCTTGCGAAGATGGGCGTGTCCGACAAACTTCCCGAAGGTCTGAAGAACATAATAATATATATCTGCGACAACATAACGGATAACGCGCTTATCGGCGACTTCCTTATCAACGGCGCTAACGGCTACAGAAAGGAAGCGAACGGCGACGGATATATCTGGTACGATAATAACGGCAAGGCGTGCGAGGATATCCTTAACACGGTATACAGCCTCGAAACGAGTTACGTGCTGTACTTGATCGGCGGAATATACATAGTAGCGACGGAACCGGATACGGTAATGCAGGAAGTTCTCAAACTTAAAGCGGGAACTATCGTGATGCCGATTTACAACCTGATGCTTGAAAAAGCGGGCGAGTACGCAAGCAAAATGACTTGCAGCGACACGAAAGAGGAAAGCGAAAAAGTATACGAGATCAAAGGCTTGTATAAAGATTTGCTTACAAAGTTGTCGAACATGACGCTCGGCGAGATCAAGGACGAAGTACAGACAAGACCTATGTGGATTGCGGAATACTTCTACAACAGGGAACTTGGCGATTTGTTGTACGACGCGTTGTCTATGACGGTCGGCAAAACGCTGGGCATCGAAGGTTTCGCTTACGAACATAAAGGTCCGGACGGCTACACGACGGATAATAAAGTTCTTACGGCGGTGTTCAACTTCAACGTGAAGAGCATGCTCGACGCGACGGATAAGGCAGAATATATATTAGGAATATTCGGCGAAGTCAGAGTCGGCGACATTGTCAATCTGGTAAGCAGCAAGATTGCATACGACGCGAATATCGAACTTTGGGTTAACGGAACGCAGACGGCGAAATATATCGTAAACGATTTGTTCAATATAACGGCTAACAACGTGACCGAATGGGTTAAGACTATCAAAGCGGGCATCGTTGAAGACGTAATCAGGCTTATCGTTGCCGACGTAACCGTCAACAGAACGCTTGACGATTATCTTAGCGATATCGGCAACGCGACGGTGGACAGAATAATCGCGAACGGCGCGTTCGATAAGATCGCGAGAGAAGAAACGCTCATACAAGTAACGGACGTAGTTCTCAACAATCTCAAGAACAAGAAGTACGTTGATTTAATCACTTACTACTTCGGCGATATAAGAGTCGGCGACGTTGCGAACATCGTAAACGGAAATATCAAATACGACGCGAATATCGGACTTTGGGTTAACGGAACGCAGACGGCGAAATATATCGTCAGCGACTTGTTCGATATCGGCGTGAACGCAGTCAAAGAAGTTGCCGAGGTCGCGAAGAACGGCGGCAGCGCGGAGAAGGTAGTCAAGAAAGCGGCTGAAAAACTGTTCAAAACCAGGACGCTCGAAGATTATCTGCTCGATATCAACAACGCGAACGTAACGAAAGTCGTGGAAAAAGCGATCTTCGATCAGTTGATGAGAAAAGAAAGCGTCGTACAGATAATCAACTACGTTCTCGACAGAATATATTATAAAGATTACGCAGGTATTGCAGAGCATTACCTGGGCGAAGCAAGCCTCGGAGATATTGCGGAATTGCCGCTCGGCGAAGAAGGCGTGCAGAAACTGCCGCTCATCGCGAGAGATCTTTGCGACGTATTGGTCGGAGATATTATCCAAATCGTAAAAGGCGGAGAGGACCTGAAAGCGAATATCTGCGCGACGATAGATAAAGTCACGAAGAACGACGCGGAAGGACATCGCTTCGGAGATTATCTCGACGATCTGCTGAAAGGCAAGGCAAGCGAAAGCATAATCAAGACGAACGAAGGGCTTAAAGGCATAACGGATATAAAGATTTCCGAACTTGTCAAAGTAATACTCAAACAGACGACGGTTGAAATGAAGACCGACGGCACGCTTGCGAAGATGGGCGTGTCCGACAAACTTCCCGAAGGTCTGAAGAACATAATAATATATATCTGCGACAACATAACGGATAACGCGCTTATCGGCGACTTCCTTATCAACGGCGCTAACGGCTACAGAAAGGAAGCGAACGGCGACGGATATATCTGGTACGATAATAACGGCAAGGCGTGCGAGGATATCCTTAACACGGTATACAGCCTCGAAACGAGTTACGTGCTGTACTTGATCGGCGGAATATACATAGTAGCGACGGAACCGGATACGGTAATGCAGGAAGTTCTCAAACTTAAAGCGGGAACTATCGTGATGCCGATTTACAACCTGATGCTTGAAAAAGCGGGCGAGTACGCAAGCAAAATGACTTGCAGCGACACGAAAGAGGAAAGCGAAAAAGTATACGAGATCAAAGGCTTGTATAAAGATTTGCTTACAAAGTTGTCGAACATGACGCTCGGCGAGATCAAGGACGAAGTACAGACAAGACCTATGTGGATTGCGGAATACTTCTACAACAGGGAACTTGGCGATTTGTTGTACGACGCGTTGTCTATGACGGTCGGCAAAACGCTGGGCATCGAAGGTTTCGCTTACGAACATAAAGGTCCGGACGGCTACACGACGGATAATAAAGTTCTTACGGCGGTGTTCAACTTCAACGTGAAGAGCATGCTCGACGCGACGGATAAGGCAGAATATATATTAGGAATATTCGGCGAAGTCAGAGTCGGCGACATTGTCAATCTGGTAAGCAGCAAGATTGCATACGACGCGAATATCGAACTTTGGGTTAACGGAACGCAGACGGCGAAATATATCGTAAACGATTTGTTCAATATAACGGCTAACAACGTGACCGAATGGGTTAAGACTATCAAAGCGGGCATCGTTGAAGACGTAATCAGGCTTATCGTTGCCGACGTAACCGTCAACAGAACGCTTGACGATTATCTTAGCGATATCGGCAACGCGACGGTGGACAGAATAATCGCGAACGGCGCGTTCGATAAGATCGCGAGAGAAGAAACGCTCATACAGGTAACGGACGTTGTTCTCAACAATCTCAAGAATAAGAAGTACGTTGATTTAATCACTTACTACTTCGGCGATATAAGAGTCGGCGCGGTTGCCGAATTCGTTAACGGAATCGAAGCCCCTGCCGCAGAAGGCGAGAAGTGGACTTACAAGAACGGCGGAATCCCGTATGTTCTCGGCGACGCAATGGATCTCACGTTCGCCGACGTTATCGGAATGTTCGCGGCAAAGAGCGGCGAAACGTTGCCGACCTGGCAGAACAGAATCGCTACGCTTGTCGCGAAGTACACCAAGAACGATCTGCGCACGCTGAAAACCTATATCGAAGATCTTGCGGGCAAGAGCCTTAACGTTAAAGGACTTGCGGATCTTTCCGATATCAGAATCGCGGAACTCGTTTCCGTCGCGCTGAAAGTCAACGCGGAAGAAATAAAGGCAGACGAAGGCGGTACGCTCGATAAACTCGGCGCAACGAACGATCTTTCCGCAAGCGTCAAGAACCTTGTTATTTACGTTTGTAACATAACGGATAAGGTTCTTCTCGGCGATTACCTTACGCAACTCGATAATCCCGAGGGCGGAGTACATCGCGACGCGGACGGAAAGTGGTTCAACAAGACTACCGAAGTAACGGGGCTGCTCAAGACGATTTACGGCTTGCCCACGACGTATTTGTTCGGCGCGGTGGTCGCTGTCGTTAAGCCTCAACTTGTTATCGACGCCGTCGGCGGATATAAGATAGGTAAACTTATTAAGAATCCCTATAACAACGCGCTTCGCTCGCTCGAATCTTCAATCGGCGAAACGAACGGCGAATATTACGCGGAAGGCTCGTTCAAGGCGGTCGTAGACACGTTCGTGAACCTGACCGTAAACGATATTCTTGCGGATATCAAAGCGGGAACGTTCGTGGACGGACTTGAGGCTAAGTTTGTTCTCGACAGAAAGTTGGGCGACTATTTGTTCGACCTGATCTCGATTCTCGCGAAAAAGACGAACAAATCCGGCTACGGAATCAAAGGTTACGCATATGAGAGCGTCAACGCGGAAGGCCTTTACGAAACGAGCGGTAACTTCAAGAAGATCTACGACATAGTTCTCAACATAAAATTCAAAGAGGACTTGTTCGATCAGAAATCGAACGTTCTTGTTCACCTCAAAGAGATGTTCCAGACGCTTTATCTCGGAGATTTGTTCTACGACGTTTTAAGAAGCGTTTCCAAGAGCAAACTTTGCGAAGGATACGGCTTTGAAAACTTCGAGGAGAATATCGGCTATAAACTCGATAAACAGTTTGCGGACGTTCTCGGCGCGGTGTTCAACGTTCAACTTCTCGATATCAACAATTGCATCGGCAAAGATTTCACCGCAAGGTTCAAAAATCTGCTTAAAGTAAAATTCGGCGAACTTACCGTAGGCGACTTCGGTTACGACCTGTTCGCGAAGTATCTCGCGACTAAACTTTCGCTCAAAGCGAACGGTTACGCTTACGAGTTCAAAGCGGACAACACAATGCTCAAAGGCAAAGCGGCGAAGGTCGTTGCGGCAACGTTCAATATCAGCCTCAACGATATAGACGCGTTCATGAAGAACTATAGCGCGGCGAGCGGAAAGGCTAAGAATACCGCGATAATCAACTTCGTAATCGATACTTACGGCACGCTTACGGTCGGCGACGTTCTCGGCGCGATTGTGGAAAAACTCACCGCGACGAAACTTCAGATGACTTATACTTACGACGAGGATTATAACCTCACCGTAACGGGTAACTTCAAGGAAATCGCAAACGTTATCTTCTCTTCGTCGTCGGGAGATCTTCTCAGGGCGATCAGAGCGAATAATGTTAAGGCTTACTTCCTCGGCGATCAGAAAGGAACGACCGACGGTCTTGTCGGCGGACTTAATCTCGGCGACGTACTCGGATACGCGTTTAAAGCAAAGGCGTTCAAGGGATTCGTAAAGAATACCGACATCGAGAGAAACGAAACCACCGGTAAATGGGAGATTGCAAGATCCTTCTCGCACCCGTTGTCGATTCTCTGCAACGACGTTACTATTTCCGGACTTCTCAGAAAGATAAACGAACCCAAACAGTTCATTATCAACACGCTCGGCGACGTTTGCGTGGGCGAAATGCTCGGCAAGTACCTCGTTGACGACGTATGGTATAAAGCCGACGGAACGGTTGAGGACGTCAGCGCGGAAAACGGCGGCGTTATAATGAAACACGTTTACGGCATCAAACTCGGCGAGCTTCTCGGAGAAGGCTTCAATATCAACAAAATACTCGGCGACGTTTACGTCGGTGAACTTATAGGCTACGCTCACTGCGGCAAGAAGTACACCAAGACAGAGGGCGAACATACTCAATATAACGTTTGTACGGAAGAAACCCACACGGATAACGCGGACGGATATCACATCCACGCGGACGAATGTACTTTAGGTCACAGCGAAACTTCGCACGAGGCGGGATGGTATAAGAAGAACGGCACAATTTACGAAGAGGTAGGCGTTGTAGAGGGCGTAATGGCCGATATCAGACTCGGCTATATCCTCGGCAACGGCGACGTTAAGTTCGGAGATATGTTCGGAAGCCTCAAACTCGGCGACGTACTCGGTTATGAGTATTGCGATAACGCGGCAGGCGGCAAATGCACCGTGACGGCTCACACAACCGCCACGCACGACAAGATCAAAACGCTCACCTGGTACGTAAAAGAGAGCGCGGGTTACCGCATGGCGAACGCAATCGAAAGAACGCTTGCAAACGTTCCGATGAAGGATATCTTAAACGGCACGTTCAACGTTGACGACACGCTCAACACGCTTAAACTCGGCAACCTGATGAACTACGAATACTGCGACGGCGTCGGCGACGCTTGCATGATAGGTCACGACGACCATACCGCAGGCTGGTACAAAAATACCGCCGCCGGTTGGGAAATGATCAGTCACGAACTTTATTGCGACGGCGAAGGTAAGCATTGCGGTGTCGCAACGCACGATCACACGACTCCTCCGACGACCGGTTACGCGGCAGGCTGGTATCATTACGACGCTAAGTCCGGCAAGTGGGTAATCAACGAAGACGGAAAGAACACGGGCAACAATATCTTGCTTTGCATGATCGGTCGTTCGGTTAACGATTCCCGCGGCTCGAACTTCACGACGGAGTTGGTCAACGATATCAACAATTACGTTCTTATCGGCGACATCTACGATATGACTGCGGTTACCGGCCCGATCAACCTCATCTCGCCAAACACAAAGCTAGGCGATATCAGCCACGCGATGGCGGGCGTTATGTCAAAGGCTACGGCTAAGGAATTAAACGAAAACGGACTTCTTCCGGTTTCCGCAACCACGACTGACCGTATGAGCGAAGTTTACGGAGCGGTGATTTTCGTTTCGGCCAACCTTAATCCTGTCGATTGGACGTATACGTGGAAAGATCCTGAAACGGATCCCGACGCAATCGTTCCGAAGAGCGGAACAACCGATCAGGCAGAAAAGGCGATCGATGGTAACAAGGCGCTTAAACCCACCGCAACGCCCGGTACGACCGAATATGACGAACAGTTGAAAGCGTACGAAAAAGCGATAGGTAAGATCTATTGGGAATCTCTTACGATCGATCAACTCGTAGACGTATTGCTTCTCAGCGCGAGAGTTTAATCTTTACGCAAAATCGATTTAAGCAAACCGCGGGCGGGCGGCTACACCGCCCGCCCGCGGAACAAAAAACGTTAAACGTCTGAAATCGGCTTTATAACCGACCGTTTAAACGCTTGACAATCGAAACGAAAAGAATTATAATTATGTAACTTGCGACCATAATCGCGCAATGCGAGAAGGTCAAGAGAAAAAACCTTGCTTGCGGCGTAAGTCCGTAAGCCGAATAAGTCCGGGAGGTAAAAAAATGAACAAGTACGAAATGATTTACATTTTGGAATCTGCTCTTTCCGATGAAGCCAAAGATCAACTCGTTGAGAAGATCGAAGGCGTTATCACGAAAAACGGCGGAGTTGTCGAGAAGACGGAGAAGTGGGGCATTAAGAAACTCGCTTATCCTATCGACTACAAAACTGACGGTTATTACGTATACGTTGCTTTCGAAGGCGACAGCAATCTTGTCAGCGAAGTCAAGAGAGTTGTGGGCATCACCGAGCACGTACTCAGAAGATTAATAACCAAAAGATAATCTTAAACTTGAAGTTTAAAGGTTGAAGTTTGCTCAGAATCAAGGAGAAAATTTATGAACAAAGTATTTTTAATAGGCAATTTAACGCGTGACCCCGAAATGAGCGAAACCCCGAGCGGCATACCTTATTGCAGACTCGGCTTAGCCGTCAACAGACCTTATTCGGGCAGCGACGGAGAACGCGCAACGGATTTCTTTAATATCACCGTGTGGAGAGCGCAGGCGGAAAATTGCGGAAGATACCTTAAAAAAGGCAGCAAAGTGTCGGTTGTCGGCAGCCTTCAGAACCGTTCTTACGAAGATAAGGACGGCAACAAGAGGCAGGTTACCGATATAATCGCCAACGAAGTCGAATTTTTGTCCGTCAAAAACCAGAGCGAAACTTCGGGTGATAACGAAATGCCCGCGCCGAAGCCGTCCAAACCGACGCTTCAACAGGTTGACGACGAAGAACTTCCGTTCTGATTCGCCTCTTAAAACGGGCAGAACGTTCGGGCAAGGGTAACTATGCAAAACGCCTTGCCGAAAGAGAAAGAGAATTTCAAAAGGAGTAAAAATCATGGAAGAAAAGACTACGAACGTAGCGGCTACGCCTGCAACCGCAGCAACCGCCGCTCCGGCAGCCGCCAAAAAGCCTATGAGAAAGGCGCCGAGAAGAAAAGTTTGCGCTTTCTGCTTGGAAAAGGCTACCGAAATCGATTATAAAGACATCGCCAAATTGAAGAAATACGTCACCGAGAAAGGCAAGATCCTTCCCCGCCGTATGACCGGCGTATGCTCTAAGCATCAAAGACTTCTCTCTACGGCAATCAAGAGAGCAAGACTTGTCGCTCTTCTTCCCTTCAAAGGGGAATAAGAGACTGCCGATATTTTTCGGCTTGGACTCAGTTAAAAACCCGATCTTTCAAGGTCGGGTTTTTTAATGCCTTAAATTTTCCCGCGGTATGCGGTATGACAAAACAATCCTTGCCGATTTGTCGTAATATGCGGAAAAACCGCCGAATAGAATATATAAGAGGGTGTTTTTATGGCTTTCGGCGACGGAATTCTGCAATGTTTAGGCTTGAAAAACGAACTTTCGCGTTGCCCGTTCAGGGTAACTTTGTTCGGTTGCGAAGGCGCGGTTATCGGCGGAGTGAGAAAAATCGCCAGGATAAGCGACGACGAGGTTGTTTTTCTGGCGGGCAAAAAGACGATAGCAATCGGCGGAAGAAACTTGAAAATAACTTGCTACGGCGAGAGCGAAACGGCTGTTTCCGGCGTTGTTACGGAAATTCGTCTTTCCGACGTCGGAACAAAATAAAACGACGGGCAGCAGGGGTGAAAAAAGTGAAAATCGACAAAATAAAAGGGCTTTTCGGCGTTTACGAAACGGAAGTCGAAACCGACAAAAAAGCGTTCATGGAGGCGTTTAAACGCCGCGGAGTCGCGCTTTATAATATCAGATACTCAAAAAAACGAGTAAGTTTTACCTCGTCCGTGACAAATCGTCGCAAAATTTTTGCAATTTCCGATAATATGTGTTATAATATAAAGGAAACAGGATATAAGGGTAAGTTTGCTCTCGCGGTGTACGCGGCAAAAAAATCGGGGCTTATAGTCGCGCTCGCGTTGACGTGCGTATTCGCCGCGATAAACGATAACCGCATCGGTAAAATCGAATTCACCGGCGACGGAGCGCTTCTCAGAAAAGAAACGGAAACCGTTCTGAACGCGGAAAACGTCCGCGTCGGGGAGTTTTTCCCGGACGATATGAACGAATTAGCGAGAAAAATAACTTCGTCGAGCGGGAAGTTCGAATTCGTTGCGGTCTCAAAGCGCGGCAGAACGCTGAGCGTGGACGCGCGCGCGGCTGCGGGCAAAACCCTGCCGCTCAACGAGTGGAAAAAGCGGATAACAAGCCCGTGCGACGGCGTTGTGAGGAGAATTTCGCGCTATAGCGGAACGTCGCTCGTTTCCGTGGGCGACGCCGTTAAAAAAGGCGACGTTTTAATCGACGGTTATTTTGAAAAGAACGGCGAGAGATATGAAACCGAATCGCTCGGCGACGTGGAGATAGCCGTCGCCGAAAAATACGATTATAAAACGAGCGGCGAAGGGGAAGAATACCGCGACAGAGCGAAAGCCGTCGCTCGCGAAAGATACGAGGATAAAGACGTAATATCCGTATCCGCGGAGTTGACCGCGCCTTGCGTTTACACCGTTACGGTAACTTACGTCGTGATTGCTGATTAAAGGAAAATAAACGTGGCTGAAATTAAAGTAAACGTCGAACTCGGAGCGTTGGACACGCTCTCGAAACTGCTCGGCGTGTTTGACGAAAATCTCAATATCATTTCCCGCGAAACGGGCGTTACGGCATACGTCGAAGGAACGAAAATAACGCTTTCGGGCGAGGAAAACCGCGTTTTGCTTGCCGAAACGGTCATCAACAAACTTGCGGGAATAATCCGTTCGGGCGAACCGATCGACAAAACGAGGATAATCTATTGCGTGGAACTCGCCAAAGAGGGTAACGCGGAAGGCATAGAAAAGGTTATGTCGGGCGTTATAGCGATAACTTCGCGCGGCAAACAGATAAAATGCAAAACCGTCGGGCAGAAAAAATACGTGGACGCGATAAAGAAAAACACGGTCGTTTTCGGCGTAGGTCCTGCGGGAACGGGCAAAACCTATCTCGCCGTTGCCATGGCGGTTTCGGCGTTCAAAAACAAGGAAGTGGAGAAGATTATTCTCACAAGGCCCGCCGTGGAAGCGGGCGAAAAACTCGGTTTTCTGCCGGGAGATCTGCAAACCAAAGTAGACCCTTATCTTCGTCCTTTATACGACGCTCTTCAGGAAATGTTCGGCGTGGATAATTACGTAAAACTGATGGAAAGGGGTATAATCGAAATCGCCCCGCTCGCCTATATGAGGGGCAGAACTCTTTCCAACGCGTTCATTATTCTCGACGAGGCGCAGAACACCACGAAAGAGCAGATGAAAATGTTTTTAACCCGTATGGGCGACGGCAGCAAAGTCGTCGTTACGGGCGACCTTACGCAGATAGACCTTCCCGACGGGAAAAAGAGCGGGCTTAAGCACGCTACGACTATTTTGAAAAATATCGAGGGAATCGAAACGGTGTTTTTAACCGCTAAGGACGTTGTTCGCCACGCCCTCGTTATGGAAATAATCAAAGCATACGAAAAGGAAACGGACGGCGAATCCCGTCGTTCGGACAAGGAAAGAAAAGACTAATGTATTATCAATCGAAAAAAACGATAGAATGGAAGAAGAACGACTACACGAGAACCATTCTCCTGTTCGCTCTTCACACGTTCATAATCGTTCTGCTTTACGGCATTATGTTGTTTTGGAACGCATATCGCGCCGAAGTGGACACCGCGGAGTTTCTGATAAAGAAGGAAACGATAAGCAAACTGCTGTACGTAGCGATAGCGGTGGTGCTTCTCGCGGCGGGAATTTATCTCTATTTCTTCAACGAAAACAAGGATTTTATTCTCCGCTCCAAAAACATTCATCTCGTGTTTATCATCATCGAAGTTTCTATTCTCGCGATGTATATCACGGGACTGTATCTTAACGTAAAGTCGCGTCCGTTCGCGCTCTGCGCGCTGTTGATGCTTCTGCTTATCAACAAACGTTCGGCGATTTTCATCAACGGCGTGATCTGTATTTACGTTTTCCTCGCGGACGCGTTTCTGGCGGTTTCTTCCGCTGCGGACGTTTCGGTTTATTCCGCGCTCGTCATCAATTACACAACGAGTCTGCTTGCGATTTACATCGTGGGCAGAGTGAGTTCCAGACTGAAAGTTTTCGTCACGGGCTTTGTCATCGCCGTGCCGATCGCGCTCAGTTACGCAGTGCTTGACTTCAATACTTTCCTGCTCAAACCGTGGCAGGCGGCTTTGGACGGACTTTGGTCGGGTATGCTTTCGGTCGTGCTTATGATGGCGTTTCTTCCGTTCTTCGAGAAGTGTTTTAACGTTTTAACCGATTACAGACTTATGGAAATCACCGATCATAAGTCGTTGCTCATAAAAACTCTTATCGAAAACGCGCCCGGCACGTTCAACCATTCGCTCGTCGTTTCCACGCTTGCGGAGTCCTGCGCCACGGCGATAGGCGAAAATCCGTTGCTCGCAAGAGCGTGCGCTTATTATCACGACATAGGCAAACTCAAGCAGCCCGAATTTTTCACCGAGAACCAGAAGGGGTATAACCCCCACAACGAACTCACGCCCGAACTTTCCACCGATATTATCCGTTCTCACACCAAAGACGGCTATGATCTTATAAGAAAATATCATCTTCCGCAGATTCTCGCGGACGTCGCCCGACAGCACCACGGCACGATGCCGATAAGGTATTTTTACGCGAAGGCGATGAAATATACCGAGGGCGAACTCGATATCGAAAACTTTTCTTATCCAGGGCCGAAGCCGCAGACGAAAATCGCCGCGATAATAATGATTGCGGACGGTTGCGAAGCGAAAGTGAGAACTCTTCCCGAGCGTTCGCACGAAAAGGTAGACGCGGCGGTGAGAGAAATCATCGAGGAAAGAATGGACTTAGGGCAATTCGACGAATGTGACATAACGATGTCGGATCTCGATATTATCAGAAAGACGATAACCAATTCGCTCGCGGGCGTTTATCACGACAGAGTGGAATACCCGAAACTCAGAATAGGCAGAAGAGATTGATATGAACGATTTTTTGGTGCTGAGAGAGGACGAAGAGCCTTACGACTTCGGCGCGATCGCCGAAGCGGTTTATAAAAAACTCGGGCAGACGGACAAACTCTCCGTGGAACTTAATTTTGTTTCTCCGGAGGAAATCCGTCGCCTTAACAACGATTATCGCGGAGTGGACAGGGTTACGGACGTGTTGTCCTTCCCTTATCTCGACAAAATAAAAGGCAGAGTTATAACCCGCGACGACTTTAAAGACGACGTGGACGAGGAAACCAACAGCGTGCTTATCGGCTCGGTGTGCATCTGCCTCGAAAGGGCGAAAGAACAAGCCGAGGAGTATGGGCATAGTCTTAAAAGAGAGGTCTGCTACCTCGCGCTTCACGGTTTTCTGCATTGTTTAGGCTTCGACCATATCGAAAAGTCGGACGAAGAGGAAATGACGGCTCTCGCCGACGAAATTATGCGGGAACTCGACATAAACAGATAAAACCCGATTAAACCCGATTAAACAGACAAACCCGCTATAAGCGGATAAAGGATAAAAGACAAAGATGAAATGCGGAACGGTTGCCGTCGTCGGCAGAGCGAACGCCGGAAAATCAACGCTCGTAAACGCGTTGGTGGGCGAAAAAGTATCCATAGTTTCCCCCAAACCTCAGACCACGCGCGACAGAATTTACGGCGTTCTGACAACGGACGAATATCAGATCGTTTTCGAGGACACGCCGGGCGTTTACAAGGCGGCGGGGCTTCTGAATTCGCGCATGCAGAAAACGGTTGAAAGAACCGCGCGCGACACCGACCTTATTCTGTTCGTTCTCGACGGACACGACGGTTTGAAGGACGACGACCTTAATCTGCTTGCAAAATACGCGAAAATAGGCGCGCCGCTCATCGTCGCGCTCACAAAAACGGACATAATGCAAAAGGAGGCTTTGCCCGAAGAACTCGTGGCGGTTTCCGCGGTTGAGGGTGTGAGCGAAGTCGTTCCCGTTTCGGCGAGAAAGAGAAGAAACGTAAACGAACTTTTAACGGTCATTCTCGGCTATCTGCAGGAGAGCGAATACGTTTTCAACCCCGAAGCCGTGTCCGACAAGTCCGAAAAGTTTATGATCGCGGAAATAATGCGCGAAAAAATTCTCGTCGGCTACGATAAGGAAATTCCGCACGGCGTCGCCGTAACGGTGAATAAGTTCGGGAAACGTCCGGACGGAATTTACGACGTGGATCTCGATATAATCTGCGAAAAAACCAACCACAAAGCCATTTTAATCGGCAAGGGCGGAAAAGCCCTGAAAGAAACTTCGACGATAGCGAGAGAGGCTATGGAACGCTTTCTCGGCGCGAAGGTGTTTTTGAAAACTTACGTGAAAGTAAAGGAAAACTGGCGCGACAACGACGCGCTTTTAAGGGATTACGGCTACGGCGCGAATAATGACGATTAAATCGTAAAAGTCCGCGTATAAGTCGATAAACCGCGCATATACTATCCGTATGAAGACGCCTGAAGAGAGAGTCTGGGAACTGTTTGAAAAAACGGGGAAGCCCGGATATTATATGTTGTATAAAAAATTGAAAAGCAAAAAGTGAACTTATGAATTACAAGGTGAACGGAATAACTCTTTTCGGGGTGAATTACAGGGAAAGCGATAAAATACTTACCTTGTTCACTCTAGAAAAAGGCAAAATAGGCGCGGCGGCGCGCGGCGTGAGAAAAGCGAACGCAAAAATGAAACAGATCGCCGAGTCTTTTTGTTTTTCCGAAGCCGTGATTTCGGAAAAGTCGGGCAGGAGAACGATCACCGAAATCAATTCTTTCGATTCTTTTTACCCGGTCCGCACCGATATAAACAAGTATTACGCCGGGAATTGCGCGCTGGAATTCACCAACGCCTTTCTTCCCGAAGGGCTTGTTTCGGAGGGGCATTTCGTCATTCTCGCCGAGTTTCTGAAGGCTTTGGCTTACGGAGCGCAAAATCCCGCCGACCTTCTCGTAAAGTTTTTTTTCGACGCGGTGAACGAGAACGGCTTCGCGCTCAATCTGTCATATTGCGGCAGGTGCGGCGAACCGATAAAAAACAAAGTGTTTCTCTCCTCCCGCGAGGGTATCTGCGTGTGCGAAAATTGCCGCAAAGAGGGCGACGGCGGCTTTTCGGTGGACACTTATAAATACGTAAAGAATATTTCGGAGGGCGTTTTTAAGGACGTCGAACCGAAAATACGCCGCAACGGACTTAAACTCTTCGGTTATTACATAGAAAAAGTTTCCGGCGTGGCTCTTAAAAGTCTGCCGGAATTTATAGAAATAATGAAAAACGGGCAATGACGTAAAAAGTATGGCAAAAAACAACTCCTCGAAGCGAAGGGTTGTTTTTTTGTCGCGAATTTATCGCCTGCGGCAGAAACGGCAAACTAACGGCGAACGAAACGACGAACGAATTGTGAAAGTTTTGTAGGGATTCCATTCGTCACCACTAACTATTTTTGCGGCGATAAACCGATTTATGCGGATGCCGAGCAAGAATCGAATTCCATCAAGCCTTAAAGCCGTCTTTTTTGTCTGTTGCGGCAAATCTTTGCTTGAAG
>ERZ827168.1866-NODE-1866-length-26820-cov-4.586213_pt1 | contig 26820 bp, 23 predicted proteins | sample MGYA00519868_ERZ827168 | MGnify/ENA primary metagenome ERZ827168 (study PRJEB31778, sample SAMEA3449271) | human gut metagenome | biome: human gut; feature: human-associated habitat; material: faeces | place: United Kingdom | collected 2010/2012 ...
CAACGCTTGTTCGATATTGCGAAGAAAAGAACTTCTCTTTACTGCCATACCTCATACGGCACGGAAATTGCGACTGGGGCAACCTGACTTGGGAAGATAAGGAAGCCAACGAGACTGCACTAAAAGAGGGATTGCGGATATTGAGTTCATATACACTTCCCGATAGAACTATAATCTGGATAATTACCGAAGCCGACCGAAGCGCAACAACGGTGTTGTTTCCGTCTGACTACTAATCGTCAACATCGACAGGTTCTTTTATGGAGTCTGCGGCAACGGAAATTGCCTTATAGGTTTCGTCCAGAACTTCCTGCATTTTCTCGCGTATCTGGATTGCGTCGAGACTTGTAAGAATCGGCGGCAACTCGTTCAAGAATCGGCTTTCAAGAATGTTTCTGACTTGCCCAATATGCGACATCCACACTTCGCGGACTTTCTCGATAGGCACATACGTTCCCTCCATAACCTTTAATTTCAACTCCGCTTGTTTGACTTCCGCCAGAAGCTTGCGGGATTTAAGTTCTTCTTCCTCTGGCGTGTCGGGTTCTTTCAGGTCGTGCTTTCGGACAAATTCCCGCCATTTTACGATATTATGGCGACCGTCAGAAAGAGCTTTCGGGGCATTTTTCATTTTCCGCCAACGGTCTATTGTTTTGCGGCTAACGCCCAGAATTTCGGCAAGCTCGACAATGGTTTTTGCAAACTTTACATTCTCGGTCGCTCCGTATGCTTTTTCCACCAAAGCACGTTCGGCACTTGTTAGAGTTTTTCCAGAAGCAACCTTTTTTACAATGTTTTCAAGGTCTTTGCTTAAAATCCTTTGTCCGATATTTTCTTCCATACTAAAGCGGCGATTGTCAAAAAATGGGACATTTCCCATAAATGTCCCACGAATGTCGCATCGTTTTTAATTTTGTATGTTATTGATAATAAGTCCTTGAATAGTTAAATATCGCAAAAAGTATGGGACATTTGAAAAATACCGTTCGCAAGGAGAAAGGGGTCTGTCGAACGTCCCTGCCGTATGTTGTTGGTAAATAGATTCCTTTAAAGACCCCTTGTGAAATCGCTTGAAAGCAGGGGGCGGAATCGAACCGCCAATCTCGAGCTTATGAGGCTCGCGTCTTACCGTTAGACTACCCTGCGTTAAAGTTTAGTTTTGGGTTATTACGTCGCGCTGTGAGGGCTGTACCTCTGCGTTGTCGGCATCTTGCAGGGTTATAAGTTCCTTGTAGATTGCCGCCCACGGACGAAGCTCGTTTATGAGAAGCGCACGAGTTTCGGGATTCCATTGTTCAATCGGGTCGTGTTCAGTACGCTTGCGATACCACAACACAAGGGCGTCAATATGGCGCGTGAATGTTATGGTAGGCTCGCCAGAATCGGTGTCTTTGGCTACCTTTTCGACTTCGGGAATTACGCCCGCCGCGATATACGCCTGACGCAAAGTTTTGGGAGAACCGTCAAGCAAAGCGGAAACCTTTTCGGCTTCTGTTGCGCCTGCTTCTTCGGATTTCTCCAATTCCGCACTGCAGTTCGGATTTGCGGTTTCGAGTTCGAGAACCTTTCTGGAAAGGCGCATATACTTCTGTGCGGTACGTTCGGATATGTCGGGGCAGTTTGCTTTCAACCAATCGAGCCAACCGCCGTGTCCGACTTCGGCTTTCTGGTTGCAAAGAAGCTTGCCGCATTGAACGGCTACGGCGATTGCTTGCGAGGCGTTCGCCTTAGCCGAGTTTGCGAGAGTTTCAGCCTGACGGTAAAGCTCGTTAATTTGAGGGGCACGAGTGATACTGGTGTTTTCTTCCATACCTAATGTTGCCTTGTCAAATTTCGCAGTCGAGCGTTGCGGTATGCTTTACAAGCCTGTTCGGATTTCATAAAGGAAGACGGCTTCAAACCGAGTAGCTTCTGCCAAGATTTCACGCGGGCGGAAAATGCCGCTTTGGTGATACCATAGGAGTCCGCAATTTCGGTTTGGGTGCGTCCTTCCAGAGTCGCCATACCAAGCGCGAATATGAGGGCGTCGCGGTCGATATTTGCGCTTTTTACGGTACGGCAGGATTGTAGCCTACCAAACACCCACGCGAGAAGTTGCGCCGCATAGCCTTTTGAACGTTCCTCGACAGCCATATCGTCGGACGGTTCAATGTCAGTGAAAGGCTCGTCCGTCGCAGGAGTGTTTTCGAGCAGTATGCTGTGGTCGCCTTTAACGAGGTGTGTATCGTCGGCGAGCGGTTGGTCGAGTCCTTGTTCGACGAGCTTGGCACGTTGCTTGGGAGTCAGGCTATCCACCCACTTGCGGTATTCGGTTTCGTAATCGGAGCTACTCATCGCGTACCTCCTTGACTGTGAAACGGAGAAGCGGGTAGAGAGTAGCCGCCCCCTACCGCACCTGTCGCTCCTATGGGGAATGGAGAAACGGGGAGTATATACCTACGGTATATATACTCTCCCTGTTTCCCCAATTCCCCAATAACGGTGCGATAGGGAAAAAAGAATTTCCCCGATTCCCCGTTCACCGTTTCCCCAGAGAAACGGAGAAACGAAATCGACATAAATTCACCGATTCTCCGTCTCATAGCTTACCTCCCTCGGAAGCCTTACCAGTAGCGGATTCAGGCCAGTATAGACGACCTACCCAACACTTGGTGAATTCCTCGTAGGTCATATAGGTCTTTTTGGTGTTGTTGAATATCCTCTGGACATCGGTATCCGCACAAGGCTCACCCAAGCTCGAAAGCGTCTGCTTGATATGCTCAAACAACTTTTTCTTACTCATAGGCGGCAAAGTTTCCAATTTCAACTTGGCGTAAATCGGGTTGGAATTCGGATTGTTCCGTCCGTCGCCTTTCTGCGTCTTAACGACTTTTTCGGGCTTGTCGGTCTCGTACCAGAATATGTCTTTGGAAGATTCACCCTGACGCAGGTAAACCTTTTGCTTGCCGCCGACTCGCTTACCGCGCTTGCAATGCGTGAACTCGAATACGTTTTCGTCGTCAACCGACGGCAAAATTACCGAGATTGCACGCGCCCAGTTGGTGATGTCAGACGAGCCTATGCCGAGATACTCCATATCCGAATTCTTTGCGAATTTGCGCAACTCCTGCGCCTTAGGCTTGCCTGTGTGGTGGAGAACGATAAGGGCGACATCGTGCTTGTGAACAACGGGATTTAGTTCGTTTCGGAAGAACTTGGCGCAAACCTCGGACTTGGATATATCTCCGCCTATATACGCCATTAGCGGGTCAACTATGACGATTTCTGGGTGGTAGGTTTCGCAAATAATATCGAACGCTTTTACGAAGCCAGAACCCGAATGTGTATCGTCCGTTACAACGTGGAAATTCTTGCGAAGAAGTGCTTTCTCATCTTCGGTAAGTTTCAGTATTCGGCTTATGGACTGCGCGGGTTCTACGAGGTCAAGAAAGTTGTTTTCAGCCTGTATAAGAACAACGGAACGCGGCTTGTGCGGAGACAATCCCCATAGGTCGCGCCCGCAACCGAACAGAATCGCCATTTGCATAGCAAGAACGCTTTTTCCCACGCCAGACGCCGCAACGATTAGCCAAGGGCATTGCTTGCATAGGTGGCGATTGCCGAGAATACAGTCCGACATATCGGACGCATTGGCTTTCATAACATCGTCGTAGTTGTTTGCAATGAGTTTTTGAATATCCCTATGCGCTTCCCAATCTGTGTAAGACTTCGCGCCGACGTTTACCGCCAACAGCGATTGCCGTTTACCGTTTCTCGTAACAGCCGCTATGCGAGACAACCTGCTTGCGTTCTTGCACGTCTTGTCAACTGGGAACCCTTTTGATTCAAGGAACTTGTGCAAATTATGCACACGTTCCCTGTAGAGATTTTCATCCATACCCGCATCAATCTTCACTATCGCGTGAATCGACTTCCCGCCAGAATCAACAATGGCGGCGCACGGCAGATTGAATTCCCGAATCTTCCGTAATTGTTCATCTTTCGGAAGCGAATCCGACTCAATCAAACAATGGCGAAATTCCACCACATCACTATTCTTGCAACCGTCGCCAGTCATCGGATTGACACGCGCCCACGCACCCGCAGAGGCATTCCAATCTCCGAGAACGTATCCTATGTCGGAATAGGAGTCGCAAGCATTTACAAGGTCGTCAAACGGCTTGTTTACGCCTTTGCCGCAGGGCAGAAACTTGCCGTCTTTCTCGAAAGAATCTACGACAAAGTTTACGATGTCTCCCGATTTAAAGAGCGCAGACAAGTATTCCTTTAACTCCAAATTCGGGGCTTTTTGAGAGCTTTTTGGCTTTTCAAAGCGTCCGATAGGGTCGTCGAACCCGAAGCCGACAGACGGCTTGTAGCCGTCCTCGATAGCCATTTTAGCGACGCTTGCAATCGTTACGGGCGAACCCGAATAGTTGCCGAACGTCGCCCAGCGTTTTGCACATTCGCCGTCCTTGAACTTGGACGACCTGCGGCTCCAATTTTCCCAAGTCGAGCAAGGCTCGCCCGAAGCGTGAAGTGCCATTCCCACTTCAAGCCAAGTCTTAAAGTCGTCAACTCTTGTCTGTGAAAGCGAATTTAAAATCTGTTGTATATTATTTTCCATAATTATCTCCTCCAACCGTTATTGGCTATTTCCGAAATACACTTTGAAGCTTGCGCGAATGTGTATTGCTGAACGTCGGTATAGCCGTATTTTTCGAGTGTTTTAATTTGGCTCGGTGTGGCAAGGTTCGCCGCCCGCCTGCCGATAATCCTGTTTAGAAGCATTGAAGCGTACCCGCGCGATATAATCGTTTTCGGGTCGAACTTCATCTTTTCGAGAACCGCCATTTGTCTGGGAGTCGGTCTTTCGGATTCCCAAGCAAAGGTCGGCGAATAGTCCTGCAAATCGTCGTCGTGAATCGAGAGGGCGTACTCTATCGGGTCGATCAGGCGCGACTTCTTGCCGAAGTTCGCCTTGATTGACTCCACAAGGCTTGCCTCTCTTTGCTCCCTTGCCGACTCTTTGGCTTCGTCTTCCAATTCCTCCAAGTCGATTGTCTCTCCGCCGTTGGCAATCTCCGTCATTTTGTCGGCGATTTCCTTTTTCTCGGCGATGAGGTGTGCGGCTCGGCATAAGTCGTGTTGCGTTGACTGCCAGAGAAAATCCAGTACGAGCAGATTCTCCTTGCCAGAGCAAATTCTCGTGCCCCTGCCGATGATTTGCGCGTATAACGAACGTATCTTTGTCGGGCGCAAGCAGACTATGCAGTCGATACTCGGCTCGTCGAAACCCTCCGTTAGCAACATCGAATTGCACAGTACCGTACATTCTCCCGTATGGAATCTTTCCAGAATTTCCTTCCTGTCGGGAGAATTGCCGTCGATGTGTTCGGCTTTGTGCCCGAGAGCTTTCAGAAATTCCGTCATACGTTTCGACGTGGAAATTAACGGCAGGAATATCAGCGTTTTTCTGTCCGTCGGAATATGCTTTGCGATTTCTTCGAGGTACGGGTCTATCGCGCTTCCCAAGTCGTCCAAAGAATAGTCTCCCGCCGTACTCTTTACGCCTTCGAGCGAAATTTTTAACGGAATCGTCTTTACCAAAATCTTGGAGAGGTACTTTTCCTTTATCGCGTCTCGAATGGAATACTCGAAAGCGACGTCCTGAAAATACGCGCCCAAGTTTTTCTTATCCCCACGGTCGGGCGTGGCGGTAACTCCCAAAACCTTCGCCGAAGAAAAGTAATTCAGGATATTTTGGTACGAGTCGGACAAAGCGTGGTGCGCCTCGTCAACGATTATCGTGTCGTAATAATAGGGAGAGAATCTGCGCAAGCGGGACTCTCGCATTAACGTTTGCACCGAAGCGCAGGTAATGGGCGCGTCGAAATCGAGCGCGGAATCTCCCGCTTTTTCAAAGGCGCAGGGAAGCCCAGTCGCCGCCAGAATCTTATCCCGCGCCTGTGTCAGGAGTTCCTCTCTGTGGGCGAGTACGAGTGCTTTACTTCCATTCGTGTTTGTTAAAGCCCGTTGGGCAACTTTTGCAAATACTATGGTTTTGCCTAACCACACCCCGTTGGAAGAACCAACAGGGTGCGATTAACTCCTTCCCAAGATTTGAAAATGGCTTTTACAGCCTTTGTTTGGTAAGGCCTAAGCTCCATAGCAAAGTCCTTTCCCATAGTCGGCGATGAGAATCGCGTCGGCGGTTTTCAGCGTAGGTTTCAGTTGCGGATAACGCTCTGTGGCGATTTCCTTTAACCTGCGTTTGCGGGCGGTATATTCGATTCCACGAATTCCCGACAATCCCTGCTGCCACTTTTGCGGGCGAACGGTTTTGAACGGTATCGAAAGTCCGACAAGAAGTCCAAGTATCGAACCGTAGGATTTGCCGAGTACGAAAGAGCGGCTCGCGGGTTGCGGCTTGCCGCCTATGTAGCCCGTAAGTTCCTCAAGAAACACCTGCAACTTGCAAGCTTTGTTCAGTGACTTTTCACGAGTAGCGATTAAAAACTCGCAAAGTTCGGATATGCTCCCGAGAGGGGAGGCTTTCGCCTCTCCGTCGGGATACATAGCGCAAACGCCGCCGTTTACGCCCGAGTCTATTCCGATGATTGTATAGCTCATCAGAATACCTCCTCTTCGATTACGCCCATAGCTTCGCCTACGGCGCGGGTGAGTGCCACTTCGTGCATTAAATGGCGAAAAGCTCCCGTAGGGCAGACTTTCCACATCGCCGAAAAGCTCATACCGTCTATCGTGTCGCCCTTGATTCCGAAGAATTTTACAAGCGTGTTCAGCGATACCTTGTCGGCGCAACCGCAAGCCCAAATCTGCGCAAGGTCGGTGAATTTCCAGTTGAGGAAACGCCCCTGCATAATCTTCGGGATTATTACCTTGTTTCGCCAAGAACGCCTGACGAGGTAGGGTATGTCGAAGTTGCGGGCATTGAAGCCGACGAAATTACAATCTGGATTTCGTCTGAAAACCTCCCAAAACTTTTCGAGGATTTCCGCTTCGCTGTCTGCGGCAATGACGTGGCAGTCGTCTCCGTCGGGTTGATAGGCGACGGCAAGAACTCTGCCAGACAAAGCCGACATCGGCGCGTCCAAGAGCCATTCTTCCTGCTTTTTCGCCTTCCACGCTTGTATTTTTTCCGCGTCTTTGTAATTAGAAGGCGCGGAGAATTCGGGCATGAGGTATAGGATTTCATCTTGCGGCAAGCCGTCCGTTCCAATTTTGATTACGATGTTTTTCACGTCGCGCCTCCTTAGAACAAATCCTCGTCGTCGTCCGTTGCGGCGGGCGATTGCGCGGGTGTTGACGGTTTCGGTTCGAGATAGTCTTTGATGACGTTGCCGTCGTACATTTTGCCGTCTCGCCCCTCCCATTTTTCGATGCCGAGCTTCGCCCGACCTCTACTGCCTTTGACCATATCCCATTTGGGTACGGAGCATTCACCGTGCTTGCGGAGTCCGACGCAGGTGAAGAATTGGTTTATCTTCCATTCGCAACGGCGAAGGAGTACCAAGTTTTCCCGAAGCGTCGCTTCCAATCCGTCTTGCGTTTTGCAAAGCAGGGAGAGTTTTGCCATATTGTCGCCCTTTGAAGTCGTGGCTCGTTCAAAGCCTACTACGGTAAAGTCAACAATCGTGCCTTCGGGGAGTACCGTGAATTCTTTGGACTCTTGCGATGTCTGCGAATTCCAATCTAAACGTTCGCTATCGGTGGGGTTCATTATTTGCCCCTCCTTTCAGAGATGTAAGTTTCTACCTTTTCCCAGTTTTCCTCTTTTGCGATTTTTGCGAGGACTGCGGGCGCAAGGTCTTTGTAGGTTTGGCTTTCCGTTATGAACGGTTTGCCCTTTGGATTCTTTCCGCGCAGATAGACGTTCAGCTCGTCGGGCGACACCGCCGAAAGTTCCATTGAAGTTTCCAGTAGCGTTATGTCAGCCTTGCGGGTGTCAGTAATTTCGACGTTGCCCCAAGTCTTGTCTTCCTGCCCGTCAACGTTGAGTTCTTTTGATACTTTTGAAGTATTGGGAACTTTTGAGCTTCCGAATACCGACTCCACGCTCTCAAACGAAAGCGGGAGAATCCCAGTCAATCCCCAACGGTTCTTCGCGTCGCAAAACGGCGTATGCTCCGTGTAAAGTACGCGCTCTTTGCCTCCGATTGCCTTGCCTTTGCCGTTGGCGTTCGCCTGAACGTAGGTGCGGTAGTTGGCAAACAAAAGCCCGTCAGCCCATTCCTTGATAAGCGGCGATACGGTCTTGGAGCATTTCAGCTCGTAGTGGTCGTAGCTGCCGTTTTCCTCGGGAAGTTCGAGCTTGCGTATGGCGGAGTGCGCCAACACCACAACGTGTATTCCCGCATTTTGCAGAGTCGTAAGTTTCGCCAACAATCCCGCGTATTCTTCTGCCAGATATTGGTAGCCCTTGCCGTAGCCGAAGTCCTCAATGCCCGTCTTCTTGTACTTCTTGCACAAGTAGGCGGAACACATACGCTCGGCCCAGTCTGCCGTGTCCATTACGAACGTTCCAAAGCCCTGCGTGTCTTTGGCGAGTTCGTCTATCGTTGCCAGTATATCTTCCCAAGAGGAAACTTCGGCTCTCTTGACGTCCAGCTGAGCCGTTCCTCCCTCCAAATCCATAAAAATGGGATTCGGAAATTTTGAGGCGAATGTGCTTTTGCCTACACCTTCGCAACCGTAAATTACGCCCTTTTGGGGGCGCGTGATTTTTCCTGCGGTAATTCGCATATCGGGTCTCCTAATCTGCGAACTCGTCTGTCAGACGCAGGTGCGTGAAATTCGGGCTTCGGCAAGCAGGGCTGTACAGCCCAAGTCGGAACAGGCTTTGTCTTCCTTTTTGGAAAAGTCAGCAAAGTGTTGCCGTTTTCGTATTCGAGTACCGAATTTCTAAGCACGGCAATGGGTGTGCGCGGTTGCCCGTTCGGACCGCGAAGCAGTTTCAGGCGGTGAGACCTAATAATCTGGCGGACACACGTTCCCGAGCAATCCCACCGAGACATCAAGTCTTTTACCGAAAACGCTTGGCGGGCGAACGTGTCGCCTATGCGCTCGGTCAATTCGACAATGAGGTCGTTCTGCGTCCTGATTACTTCTTCAAGGCGCAATACTCGATTCGTCAAATTTCCGATGTCGCTTGCGGTTTCCATTGCTTGCTACGTCTGGTGCATTTCCCCTAAGCGACACGGTAGGTTTTGAATTTTGGGTGAAACGCGGAGTTCTTAATTTTTTTGTTTTGAACTCGTGTCGCATTTAGGGCAGTGGAGACGGTCTCCGTTGAACTATTGTCCCCATTTTTACTTCTTACAAATAAGCCACTTACGGCGTAGAGTGTCGGATTTTCCCCGATATTTTGGAGCTTCCATTGTCTCCACCCCCGAAAATATGTGGGAAACGGGAATTTGAGATTGGCAACTTGCTAACAGTCAATGCCATAAAACAAAGAAATAATTATCCCGAATAATGTTTGACAGATGGAGAAAAATTTAGATGAATTGAATCATAAAAGCGCAGGATTTTTTGGCTTTTTATGTCGGCTTTTTAGGGAAACCTTAGCCCGCTTGTTCAAATGATTTTTCAAGCGTATACGACCGAAAGGCGTATGACCACCTCCTTCTTCGTTCCGAGGTATGTTTCGTTAAACGAAAAAACAGCGTGTTTTCTTCAACAGGGGAAAACTGTCTTCAAATATAACAACTAAATCAAAAGGATACTATGGCGTCATTAAAGACTTACATAACAATCACGACTCTGAAAAGAATTCCAGAGCCGTTTCTCCGTCGTCATATCGGCGGAATTAAAGGCGATTTGGAAGAATCGAAAATTATGCTTCCAAACGGTAAAATAAAATATCTAAACCTTACCCATTACTTGCAGGAACACTGCCCGCAAGATTTGGAAAACTTCATTTGTTCGTTCGCGCTTGTTGCAAAGCCCGAATTCTATGACAGAATCAGCGCGAAACTCCAATCATACGGCGTAGATGTTTCTCCTACGGACGATCTCGAAAAGATTGCCGCCGAACTTGCCGAAAGAGATATGTACGCTTGCAATGCCATTGCCGCACGACAAATGGCGGACGAAAGCCACACATATTCGCACTACATCACAACGATTCCGCACACGGCAACTCCCCTTACGGACGCGCAAATTGCGGAATTGAAAGAGAACATTCTCGCGCCATATTTTGAGAAAATCGGCAGGGCAAAATACGCGGACATCTATCCGCACATAACAAGAAAATTTGCGTTCTATTGCATATCGCACGGCTCGCCCAAAACGAGGGAACATTCCGTCGGCGAACCCGAAGAAATGGCTTACCACACTTTTCGACCAGAGCTTGTCGATATTGTTAGAATCAATCTTGCAAATGCGGAAATTTCCGTATTTACGAAGAAAACCTCCTCCCGAGAATTGAAAGAATTTTACGTCAAAGTCATAGGTAGAATGGTAGCTCCTACGGGCGATTATGTGCCGCACTTGAAGTTCAACCTATCCGCGTTTATGAATCCCAAAATCTTTACAATAGGGGATTTTAACGATAAGATTTGGAGTATTTTCCCGAGCAGGTTTACGTTTGTAAAAAGTAACGGAGAGGAATTGGAGGCGAAAAAGAACGTCGGCGCGACATATATGGATTGTATCGAAAATCGGCACAGAATAAAGTCTATGGTTTTCGACGTTTGCTTCGTTTCAAATCCTAAGAAAAAACACAAGGTGACTATTCATTCGGAGTCTCGTTCGGAATTTCCGATAGGCGCGAACGAGGAAATTATCGAAGAATATTTCACCGCAAAAGGGATAATCAGGAACTTCTACCGTGAACCGTCTTTTAAATTGGAAACGCAGTCATTGGCACTTTCCAACTGACAATTACACTTGGAATCTTCTCTTGGGGGAAAGGCTTAAACGCTTTTTCTCCGAGAGCGGATTTTTAAACTTCGACAGCTCCGTCGTTGACGACATCGAAATTGGCGGCGAGTCGTACAAAGTGGATTTTATAGACGGAAAGTACATAGCCTACAATGACGAGCTTGACGACGTTGAACTTACAAGCAACGACGTTCTGCGGGTGTGTCTCGACAAGAGGGCGTTCGGAGACGCCATAAGAAAGCTTCTGAATATCGGCAATGCCATTTCAGATATGCCGAAGTCCGACGCTTACTGTCTCGGAGATTTAACGGTCGGCGACGGGTACAGAGTCTTTCTATGCTTTTCCGATTCCTCGGCGTTTTCGCAGAACGTGCGTAGTCTATCAAAGGGAACTCCGTCGCTCGTGATTTCGTTCGACGAAATATCGTCCGACACGCAGAAACTCGTTTTCGATTTAGAGGGCAAATTCCTGAAAATCGAGGATTGCATAAAGTTCGGGGAAGACGGAATCGAGCCGCTTTCTTCCATACGCGAATTGCTCGGCTCTCCGCGCAAGAAGTCAACCTCCAACGCATTGTATTGTTGGTCGGCATCGGGATTTCATCAACCCAAGATTCCGACTCTTGCAATGCTTAAAATCAAAATCCTATCTTCGACAAGCGCGGAGATTATTTTCGACGGAGAGGGCGGCGAATTCGACTACCAAAGCATAAGCATATTCCGCAACGGAAATACTGGGGAAATGACGAAGACGTGGCTTACTATGGGGGCGTTGGCAAGCGGCAAGAGACTGAAAAAAGACAATTCTACCAGAAAGCTCGTATCAAGAATGAACGCCGCTTTCAGGGATTTCTTCAAATTCTCCGAAAATCTACTTCCATTCGGTTTTACGGACGGTTTGTTATCGGCAAACTTCGGATTGTCCATACCTAAAAGCAGGGTAAGAAAAGACAGGTTTGACGGCGGCGGAACGTCCGAAAAAGACCTTGTTCAGGATTACGAAGAAAAGCGCAGGAATTACGAAATTTGACCGTAAAAAAACGCCCGTCGGAATTCGGCGGACGTTGCGTTAGTTATGCGACTTTTGCGGTCTCTGTCGGAATTTCCAACGGCTTTTTATATCCCGCAGGATATATGTCGAAGTATCTTTCGGCGTCTTCCTTTGTAGCGACTCCACGGTAGTGCTTGAAAAGAATGTCCGTGCCCTTATGCGACATTATAAGTGCCGTATCTTGGAAGTCTCTTTTCCAAGCGACGTGGTAGCTTGCGAAACTGTGTCGGAATGCGTTGTGTGGCGGAATCTTCTTTTTCGGGAATTTGCCGTCCTTGTCGGGAGTTTTCAACTGGCTTCCGTTTACGAGCAGTCCCGCTCGGCGTAGTGCCGATTCCTTGCGTTTCTTCCATTTGCGTTCGCACCATCCGAATGCGGATTTCGGAGTCTGTTCCAACCAAGCCCAGAGGTTGTCTGGCAGGTTCTCGATGTAGTTGCGGCGTCCTTTCTTCGTCTTTTCGGCGGGTGTCAGGATTCCTTGCCGTATCGTGATTTCATCGTAGGCGACTCTTGCTATCGCCGACGTTCTCATTCCTGCGAACAATCCCAGAGCCATTAGTCCGCATACCTCGGGGTCTATTTTCTCGTTCGCCCGAAATAGCCTTTCGGTTTCTTCGACCGTCAAGATTCCGATTTCGCCCATTTCGATATTCGGACAATCTATGAGTTTGGCAATGTTCTTATCGACAAGTCCGTTCTTCTCAAACCAGCTCCAAGCCGCACATATCGAAGAGCGGTAGTTCTTTTTCGTGACGGGCGAGAAGTCGAGAGCGTTTAGCCATACTTCGAGTTCTTCATGAGTTATTTCGTCCACGAGCCGTTCGCCGAACTCCTCCACAAGCACTTCCAATATCCTGCGGACGTGGCGGATATGCTCGTTAACGCATTTTTCCTTTCCGCGCATATCGCGTATGTATTCGTCGCAAGCGTCCCAGAGCTTTACGATTCTGCGCGTCTTGTGGTTGCGCTTCCAGAAATCCCAAATCTCGCGGAAGGTTATTTCGCCGCGCTCCGCTTCGATTCTGGATATGTCGCCAATCGTACTCGTATCGAGAGCCATTAGCGATTCAAACGACAGCTTGTCCAAATAGCCGCTTGCCTTTATAAATTCCTCCCGCGCTTCCTCTGTATAAAAGAAGCGGGAAAGACGTTTGCCGTTCTCGCTCCAAGAGAGCTGATACGGGGATTTTCGACCTTCACAGTATTTCCTTGTAATCTTCGCCATAGTGGCTCTATTATAAGACCAAAACGAGCCAAATGTCAAGATTATTGTTAGGGTATTATTAAATCTCAATAAAAAATTTGTGAAGATTTTAATCGACAATAGAATATAATAAACGAAAATTGTTCTAAAATTTAGGATAGGTTTATGAATATTAAAAGAAGTATTTACGATGTTGTTCCAGATGCATTTTTATCTACGAAAGAATTAGAATACAAATTAAGCAGTGGGTTAAATGGATTTAATGTAGATTATCCAAATCGAACACGTTCAAAGATTGTAAAGGGAAAAATTTGTGAAATATTAGGATATCAAACACCTGATAATTTTGAAAGAACATCTCCACGATTCCCTTGCCAGAATTTTGATATATACATTCAAAAGTCAAAAAATTTGCAGGTCTGGAATGAAGAAATCGACCCAAATAGGCGTTATGTAATAATAGGGGTTTCTGAAAAGAATGTAATTGAAAGAATAAGAGTTATAACAGGAGCAGAATTATCTAAATTAGATAAAACAGGAACTTTAACTTGTAAATACCAAGCTACATTTTCAGAAAAAAGTGAAGCGTTTGCTCTTTTATCAAAAAAGGATTCTTTTGAATTAACAAATAAATCTAACTCGGAACACTCAACAATGTCTCCAACATCTGATCCTCAAATGGAGGAATTATTACCGATATCTAAACTTTTTGAAAAATTAAAAGTTTTAGAAGGACTTGAATTACCTCAAATTGGGGTAGATCAAGAAAGAAATAGAGCTGCGTTTGTTCATGCGAAAGTATGCGAATGTTTAGGGTATAATTTTGCAGATAATGGACAATTCCCAGACTTAAAGCATCAACTCTTAGAAATAAAGCTTCAGACATCCCCTACGATCGACCTCGGCAAATATCTCCCGAATGAACTTACATTGATTGAAGGAACCCAATTTAACAATTCCAATGTAAGATATGCTATTTTTTTAGCTAAGCGATATGGTGAAAAATTAATTATTACAAATTTGTATATAGTTACTGGAAAAGATTTTTTTAATCATTTTAAACAATTTGGAGGAAATGTTATTAACAAGAAAATTCAAATCCCATTGCCTCATAACTTCTTTGACAATCCAAAGGCTGAATAGACAGTATTGTTTAATTCGCTAAATATATCATCGTCAAAATGGTTATATAATGTTTTTGATAATTGTATTATTTTCCTTGAATAAGCTGACTCAATGTTAGGTATCGGAAATTTCTCAACGTATTGAGCCATAAACCTTCTCTTATTTGAATATAATTTATTGGAAAAATTTAAGTCGTAGAATTCTTCTATAAAGGAGGAATTTGCTACTCCCAAAACTAACCACATCATATCCTCATTTTGAAACGACATCCAATAACAATCTCCATTTATTATTGAACCCGTTTTATCTAACCAAAACATAGGGGTTTCTGATATATCTCTGAATACAATTTTAAGCGAATTCCATAATTTTGGATTTTGTGGTACCCATATTTCATACCATTCTCGTCCTGCTTTTGTTAAATATTTTCGCGTTGATAGTTTTACTTTATTTTCTTCCAAATATTTTTTTGAATTTGGATATAAATTGAGATTTACCAAAGTACGCTTTTCATTATTTAACTCATATGGATAGAGTATTCGATATTCGCTATCCACTTTCTTTGGCGAAAATTTTGCCGCGTTTCTGTGGGTAATTAATGGATACCAAATTTCTGTATTTGTAACAGGCACAATGTGTTCCCATTTATCGCTAATGAAAACTTTATCGGCAGTCGTTTTTACTCCTACTCTTATTTTTACAATGTCACCTAATAACTTCCAAGTGTTGATTTGAATTTGATGTTGAACTTCTTCTGAATCATCGTCAAAATTACGCCAAACTCCGTCTTGAGATATATTTAAAATACCTTGTTTTATTTTAAAAACCTGCTTATTGGGAAGCTCTACATATCCTGCGTAACTTTCGATACAAGATAAAATATCTGGTACTTGTTTAGCTTTAGCTATGCTATTTTGTTCAGAATATACTGACGAAAAAAATGTATTTATCTTCCTATTTTTATCATACTTTTTCAACAGTAATACTGCTGGAAGTACTGAAGCACTAAAAAGTTTTGTATCACCTAAATCAAACAATCTTACAACATTATAGTTCTGCATTAATTGCTCCCTAAGCGCATTTCCAGATTTTACTGTTAAAAATTTATTGGAAGTTATAATACCACATATTGACTTTTCAGTTTGAAACTTTGACAATCCCAATAGGAAAAGATAGTATAAGTCAAATCGTCCCGATATTTGGAACTCTTTTGCAATTCTTTTATGAAAATCATTTGTTAGAAGTTGTATTCTGACGTATGGTGGATTTGCTATGATTAAATCATATTTTGAATTTGAGGTTGAGGCAAATTCAAAGAAGTCTCCATTAAATATTGAAAGCTCAATATTTGTATCAGCACAAGTTATCCTTTTTTTTAGTAAATTAGTCGCATTCAAGTCCGTTTCACACCCAAAAATTTTGACCTTTCCGTTAAAACATTTTCTTATTTCCGCTAATAGACTTAATATCAGATTTCCATCTCCAACCGCCGGATCAAATATTGAAATTTCATTATTATCATTCCAACCATTGTAATATTTGCACATTTGTTTAGCAATAAAGCTTGAAAGTGTGTGTGGTGTATATGTTTTACCAAACACTTTACTATCACAATATTCACTATATTTTCCTTCTAACATAATTGAAAGATTGCATATTACGCTAAATTTTGCAAGATTATATTTCTTAATTAAAAATAATAAGATAAATCTCTCTAAATTATTTATGGTTTATGTCGTAATAGTAAAGTGACTTTTATGCGTTGTAACATAACTCATATCATGTTGGAAATTTCATTGAAAATTCGTGGCAAAAAGCCGTTCAATAAAGTTGTCATTACGCGAAAAAGCGGGGGCGCGGTTGCAGTTTAGTTGTTCATCTGGTTGCATTGCGCTTATTTTGAACCCTTATAATCAAGTATTTGCAAACAGGGGTTTAATGGTATAAGAAAAGGCTGATTCGCAAGTTATGCAAAATCAGCCTTTTCTGTCTTTAAACTGGCGGAGAGAGAGGGATTTGAACCCCCGGTACGGTTGCCCGCACACCTGATTTCGAGTCAGGCACAATCGGCCACTCTGTCATCTCTCCTTTTTTAAAGCTATGTAATATACTATATGGTGCCGCCGCGGGTCAACATATATTTCCGATTTTTTTTGAGGGTACCCTGTCGACTATCCGAAGTTTTGCGGGCTTTGCGGTTTTGGTTTTACGGGAAATACTGGCTCCCCAAGGCCGCAAACTTAAACGTAATTCTCGAAATAAGGTTTTGGATTTACGGAAAATACCGGAACCCCAAAGCCGCTATTTGTGATTGCGAGAATCTGGACGGGTTTTGGGATTACGAAAAATATCGGAAACCCCAAAGGAGATTGCGGGCAAACCGCCGCCGAAGCGTTTTGGGATTACGGGAAATACCGGAAAACCAAAGGGAAAATATTTATGCAAAAGCTCGACTGCGGTTCCGAAAGAACGTTTTTCGAGAGGAAAGGGGAATTGGAAGATAATATTTGGCGATAAAAATCGCCGATTTTTTCGTAAATAGGGATTGGGCGTGTTTCAATATTTGCGTTCCGTTCAAAAATCACGGCGCGGCAGAATGTTCGTTATTTTGTATCGCATCGCGAAGTCTGATGAGAAAAACCTAACGTTTGAGAAAACAGGCCTATCATTGAACGCGCGCACCGCCCCGTCAAAGCAAAGGCCTTTTAAGAACCTTGCAGAGCCTTTGCAGCTTTCGGAGGATTTCGTGTTGCAAAACCGCCATTCACAGGGAGGCTCGCGGACGGCCCCCTTATAAGTCCCGCACGCCCGTCGCGGACAGCCCCGATAGCCTTTTATACTGCCTAACCGCGGCCGCGCACGCCTTTTATTCGATATACAAAGGCTCGGGGAAACGGCTGTTTTGTCGGCCTCCCCGCCCGCCTCCATCGTCGGGAATTCCACCTTAGGCGGCGGTTCCTTATAGCGGTAGGGTTATTATGTTCTTGCGCATCTGCCGATAACTGTCTTTGGACTCGCGAAACGGATATTCCGGAGCGCAACAGCAGACAAACCGACTCCAATACAGCCAATTCCCGTTTCCCCCGCCAAGAGCCGTTCTCCCCTCAAACGCTCGATTTTCGGGAAGATTTCCGCCCCGAACGGCATTTTTCCCGAAAAACAACCGCTGCCTACAATCCCCGCAACATTATTATTTTAGCGGTTTTTAGCGGGTTCCGGTAACTTTTCAAACCATTTAAATCAAATCATATTTTGCCGACAGGGAGTTGCGACTGCCGCATAACGGCGGTACCGGCAGCGTATGGCAACACATTCAACGAAAGCGCGTTGAGGAAAATATTTATCGAAAATATGCAATGAAAATTGCATTCGGAAGAAAAAAGCATGCGATAGGGGACTCGCGGGGAAAAACATACGGAGGAAAGGCTGCGGCGGAGAAAGCGGCGGCCACACATGCGACGCAGTCAGAATACGCAAAGAGGCGTTCTCCAAAATTCCGTTTGCACCCGCAAAATAAAATGGCGGCGAACGCGTCGAAAGGCCAAAGAATTGTCTGCGGATTTGCCGGCAAACAGATACCCCCGCAACGCCCGATACGCGAAGAATCGTTAGGGCAGTAGTTTGATTGGCGGCAATTTGCCAATAGGTCGGTTATAGGGGAAAAGAAAAAAGGCTGCGGTTGAATTGCGGGCGGGAGAAGCCTCCGAAAGCCGCAAGAAATAAAACCGCCGCAAGTCTTTTATTTGACAAGCGCGCACTTCCGCAGTTTGATTTGGAATTATGAACAGCCTTCTTAAAACCGCCATCGCAATAGTTTCCGTTTCGTGCGTTCCGCTTTTTGCGGAGTGGAAAGTCGACTTCGACGAACAGTCGTCCTCGCTGTGCGCTTCGGACGGCGCGGCGAAAATCGAGGGCGCGCTGAGTTTCTCGTCGGGCGGGAAAAACTGGAAGGTCGCGGCCTCGCGCGACGGGGTTAAAAACCGCCTCGCGATAGTGGACCACAAGGGAGATGTCCAGGGCTACATAGTCTTCCCCGAGAAATCCGGACGCCTCGAAATATTTTTCTACCACCGCACGGCGCAGGCTTACAAGGGAAGGCTGGCGTTCGGCGGCAGGATAGTTTTCGAGCCCGACGCCTTCGCCTGCCGCACCGGCGCGCAAAAGGGCGAAAGGGTATTGCAGCTCGGCGCAAACTCTCCGGATTCCGAACTCAATGACTCCGTCTTTTCGCCCCAAACGGACTCCGCGCTCAGGCTGCGCGCCGCGGACCTCAAAATAAAATCGCTCGGAAACGGAAAATTCGATTTCTCCATGTCGGGCGAGATTTCGGAGGCCGCCGAAGCCGCGTTTTCCTTCGACCTCCAAAAGGATTATTTGAAAAACAGGTATGTGCCCTATTACAGGCCGCTCGACAGAAAGCGTTGCCCCAAGACCCCCACCGGCTGGATGTCCTGGAACACGTATTTCGACAAGGCGACCGCCGAGGACAACCTCGCCGAAGCGCGGATCGGGCAAAAATACCTGCAACCGTTCGGTTGCGAAATATGGTCGATAGAATCGTGGCAGGGAAATTCCGACCAACTTCCCGTCTCCAAATTTTACAACATGAATTTGGAGGTAAACGAAGAGCAATTTCCGGAAGGAATGAAGAAGCTCGCCGAGGACATACGCGCGCTCGGCTTCCGCCCCGGGATATGGATGGCGCCGTTCGGCACGGGCAACGAAGAATTTTACCGCGAGCACAAAGACTGGTTTCTGCACGGCGCAGACGGCGTCCCCCTGCGCTGCTGGAACGGCAAATACACCCTCGATCCCACAGCGCCTGAAGCGCGCGAGCACCTCAAAAAAATCTTCAAGACCGCGCGCGAAGACTGGGGCTACGAATTTTTCAAAATCGACGGAATGTCCGGCAGGAGCTCGGGATATTGCGCGCACATGTACGAACGCCCCGAAGTGCGCGCGCGCTTCAAAGACCCCTCCTGCCCCAACCCGTTCGAGCTATGCGTCAAGGCGTTCAGGGAGGGAATAGGCGACGACGCCGTATTTCTCGCCTGCCAGGGGCACACCTCGGGGCCGGAGGCGGCGTACGCGGAGATGTCGCGCACCGGCGCGGACGTAGTGCACCCCAACCAGCCGGTAAAATGGGCGAACGTGCTCAACCAGGCGCGATGCACCGTCAACCAGATTTTCACGCACAACATCTCAATGATAGCCGACCCCGACACGGTTCTCGTAAAAGACCTTCCGCTCGAGACGGCGCGCGCGGAGGCGACGATAGTCGCTCTGCCCGGCCAGCTGACGTTTTTCGGCGACAGGCTCGCGGAGCTCGACGCCCAAAAGATGAAAATCCTGCAACAGACCCTGCCCGTCGCCGACGTGCGGCCCGCCGCGATTTACCCGCACTTTTCGATGCTGCCGGTCTGGAACCTCGCCGTCAGAAGTCCGGTTTTCGGGCAGTACAACGCCGTCGCGCTCTTCAACTGGGGCGACGAAGACGCCGACATTTCCGCCTCCGCCGAAGAGCTCGGACTGCCCGAAGGCGCGGAGTTTGACGCCTACGAATTTTGGACGAAAAAACCGATGGGCAAAATCAGGCTTCCGCTATCCGTGCGGGTTCCGGCGCGCGGCGTCAGGGTGGCGGTTCTACGCCCCGCCTCGGCAAATCCCCAGATTCTCGGGACGGACAGACATGTCGCCCAGACCGGATTTGAATTCAAGTCCGCAAACTGGAATTCGGCCGAAAACTCCCTCGCCGGCAAAATATCCCTTGTGCGCGACTTCCCGATAGAAGTCGCGGTGTCGCTTCCCGACGGATATGAATTTGAAAGGGCGGAAGCCGAGGGCGCGGAGTGTTCCTCGAAACTTTCGGAAGGCTCCGTTGCCATAACGTTCAAGGGCAAAGAAGCCTCTAAGAACTCCGACTGCAAATTCAGGATATTCTTTAAAAAACGGCGGTAGCTGCATGGACTTCGATACCGCCGGAAAACGCCGGCGACAATTTCAGGCGCGGACTGCTCGGGCGCGCCCCCTCCGGCGGCGGGAAACAATCTTCGCCCGAAAAAAAGTAATTGCTTGACAATCCTCCGGAGGGAGGAAAATTCGGCTTTCTGTTTGAAAGCGTTAATGACAGTCCTGTTGTTTGCCGTGTCGCTCGCGTCGTCTTTTGCGGGCATGCCGGTCGACTGCGGAACCGACGAATCTCCGTGCGGTTCAGGGACGTTCATGGGCGCCCAGACCGACCCGTCAAAAGTTTACGGGCTTCCGCAATCGGTGTCGCCGGCCTCGCTGGACAAGCACCGCGACAGGCGCGCAAAACAGCGCGAAAGGCTCGACTGCTTTGATTCCGCGTGTTCCCCCGAATGCGCGGCGGTTCAATACTGCGATTTGTTTTGTTTCCGCAGTGCGGCGGCGCCCCGCCGCGAAAACGGCTTCGGGCTCCCTGCGGACGCCCGCAAAGCCGGAGCCGGGGCGCCCGTAAAAATCCGCAACCTTCTGCTTTGAGGCTTTCCGCGCCTACGTCCCGTTGAGACGGGCATAGGCGATGCCAGTCCGCGTTTTAAACCGCGCACAAATTTTCGCGCACGACGGGATTTTTGCGTCCCCCTCCCGCCAACCCTTCAAAACAATAGCAGAAACTATGGAATACTTGCACGATTTTGCCCAATCCCACGCCGTGGCGCTCTCGGCGGGAATTCTGATAATTGCCTACATATTCATAGCCGCCGAAAAGATAAGCAAGGTGGCGGTTGCCCTGATAGGCGCATGCGCCGCAATTTTCCTCGGGCTGGTCAGCGAAGACAAGCTCATGGAAAACGGGGCGGCGAACCTCGCGTACTACGTGAACTACATCGACTTCAACGTCATATTCCTGCTGATTTCGATGATGATAATCGTCTCCATCGCGGCTGGAAGCGGCATATTCAACTACGCCGCCGCGAAGACGCTCGCCCTGACGCGCGGGAGGCCCGTTCTGATCCTTCCGGCGCTCGCGTTCTTCACGGCTTTCGTGAGCGCGTTTCTCGACAACGTGACGACCGTCATCCTCGCAATGCCCATGACGTTCGCGATAGCCGAAAAGCTCGAAATCAACCCCGTCCCGTTTTTAATAACCGAAGTGTTCTCCTCAAATATAGGCGGAACCGCAACCCTCATCGGCGACCCTCCGAACATCATAATAGGAAGCGCGGCGGGGCTTTCATTCATGGATTTCGTGCGGGAGCTCGCGCCGATAGTCGCGCTCATAATGGCGGCGGCGTGCGCGTTCCTGCTCTTCGCGTTCCGCAAAAGCCTCAGGGTTCCAAAGGAGAAAATGGACGAGCTCATGCGCTCCGGCGGCGGGGCGGGCGCAATAACAGACCGCGCTTGCGCGATGAGGTCGATAACCGTGCTGTCGCTCGTCATCCTCGGATTTATGCTGCACGACGCGATAGGGTTCCAGACCTCCACGATTGCGCTCGCGGGCGCCGCCGCGCTCCTGGTTTTTGAAAAGCCCGAAAAGATTTTCAGGGATCTGGAATGGAACACCATATTCTTCTTCATAGGGCTGTTTATAATAGTCGGCGCGCTCGAAGCGTCCGGCGGAATCAAGATGATGGCCGACGCAATCTTGAAGGCCACCCGCGGCTCGCAGGCGGCGACCTCCATGATAATCCTCTGGGGCTCCGGTTTCATATCCGGAATAATAGACAATATCCCCTATACCGCGACGATGACGCCAATGATTCTCGAAATCGAAAAGGCAATGGGCGCCGAATACGCCTATCCGCTCTGGTGGAGCCTCTCGCTCGGCGCGTGCCTGGGCGGCAACATGACGATAATAGGGGCGGCCGCCAACGTCATAGTATCGGAAAACTCCGCGAAACACGGGCATAAAATCACCTTTATGCAATTCTTCAAATACGGGTTCATCGTCATGCTGATATCGCTCGCCATCAGCGCGGCATGCCTGTGGCTCAAATTCTTCATCTGAAAAAAAGGAAACAATATGATTATAGCCGAAATGCTAATACCAATGCACCCGAGCCTCGCGCAGATGGCCGGATTTTGCGCGGCGGGTTTTTTGCTCGTAATGTTCGTGCTCGCGTTCCAGTCGGTGCTGACGTCCCTGATAGGCAGAATATTCACGTCCGTTGAAAACCGGAAAAAATAACTTCAACCTCCGCAAATTATGCTGCAAAGTCTGATAGATCTGGCCTGCGACACGGGTTTTCTGTACGTCGACTGGCGAATGATAGTAATGTGGGGCGTCGTCGCGGTGCTGATGTACCTGGCGGTGTTTAGGGAATTCGAGCCGCTGCTGCTCGTGCCGATAGCGTTCGGCGCGCTGCTGGCGAACCTTCCGACCGAGGGCGTGCTCAACAAGCCCGCCGGCGCCCTGATTGCGCCCGCGCAGGGAACGGCGGTTTCCGCATTCGTTTCCAAGGGCGACAAGGTTTTCGTTCCGCGCGCGGTGAAACACCTGCCCAAGTCGGTTTCCGACATGGTAAAGAGCGCCGGCGCCACCCAAGCCGAAGCGCAAAAGGACGTCGAGAAATACTTCAAGTTCCTCGAAGACGTCACCGGCCCCGCGAGCCGCGAAGACACCCTTAAAAAGGCAAAGGGCATTCCGGATCTCGTGGCGATAGTCCGCCCCGACACCGCCCAGTCCGACACCGACAAGGAAGCGGCGGAAGCTTCCATGGCGTTTAAAGTCGCCTTTAAAGGAAAACTGTTGGACCTGCGCGGATCCGACCTGCTCGTGTTCGCGCAGGCCTCCGGAGACGTCACCGACGTAATGGTAAAGGCGGGCGAGCGCGTCGCCAACGGGCAGAAACTCGTGGACGTATACAGCGCGCGCACAGGCGGGCTGTATTATTACATACAAATGGGCGTTTTGCTCGAAATCTTTCCGCCGCTCATATTCCTCGGCGTCGGAGCTCTCACAGACTTCGGCCCGCTCATCGCGCGCCCGAAAACCCTCCTTCTGGGCGGCGCCGCCCAGTTCGGCGTGTTCGCGACCTTCATAGGCGCCATATACCTCGGCTTCACGTCGCAGGAGGCCGCCTCAATCGGCATTATCGGCGGCGCAGACGGCCCGACTTCCATATTCATCACCAACAAGCTTGCGCCCCATTTGCTCGCGCCGATAGCGGTTGCGGCGTACAGCTACATGGCGCTCGTGCCGATAATCCAGCCGCCCATCATGCGCGCGCTCACGACGGAAGCCGAGCGCAAAATCCGCATGAAGAGCCTCCGCAAAGTCTCGCGCCTCGAAAAACTGATATTTGCGCTCGTCGTCGCGATATTCTGCATACTGCTCGTCCCCGATGTCTCGGCGCTCGTGGCGATGCTCATGCTCGGCAATTTCCTGCGCGAGTGCGGCGTATGCGAACGCCTCAGCAAGGCGGCGCAGAACGAGCTCATCAACGTTGTGACGATTTTCCTCGGAACCTCCGTAGGCATAACGATGACGGGTGACAGGTTCCTGCGCGTGGACACGCTCTCCATTCTCGCGCTCGGCGTCGTCGCCTTCGGCTTCTCGACCGCGGCGGGAGTTGTGATGGCGAAAATCATGAACCTCTTCGGCGGCGACAAGGTAAACCCGCTCATCGGTTCCGCGGGCGTCTCGGCAGTTCCGATGGCAGCGCGCGTCTCGCAGGTAGAGGGCGCAAAGGCGGATCCCTCGAACTTCCTGCTCATGCACGCAATGGGTCCGAACGTCGCGGGCGTCATAGGCACTGCGCTCGTTGCCGGATACTTTATCGCAACCATAGGGAACTGACAATCCAAAAGGCAATAGAGGGGGCGCTCCCTGGCGGGAACGCCCTTTTGTTTTGCCTCCTGTACGCGCGGCGGAAACAAAACGCTTTCAGGCGGGCGGGCAAAACCTTTTTAAACTTGCGCGGAGCGCGGAAAGTTTTTCTATTCGTCTCCATGGAGGCCGGCAAAAAACTTCCGCGGGTTGAAATCTTTATGGCGTGCGACGCCAATTACGCGCCGCACCTGTGCGCTGCGATGGCGTCGGTGATGGACAACACGCGGCGCAGCCTGCGCTTCAATATTCTGAGCAACGCGCTGCCGGAGGAAATCCGCGCGAAAATCGCCGAATGCGCCGGAACCCGCGCGGAAGTCGAATTTCTCGAAGTTGACAAATCGCTGTTCGCGGGCTTCGACGTAAAGCTGAAACACCTGTCGATAGAGGCGTGCTACCGCTACTGCGCGGCGAAAATCAGGCCGGAACTCGGCAAGGCGGTCTATCTGGACTGCGACACGGTAGTCCTCGGGGACATAGGCGAACTTTTCGATTACGACATATCGGGCGTCTGCGCGGGGGTTGTGGACGACGTCATAAAAGAATCCTACGTGAAATCGCTCGGGCTCGGCAGGTATTTCAATTCGGGCGTAATGTTGTTGAACCTCGCAAAAATGCGCGAAACCCGTGCCGACGAAAGGCTATTTAAAACTACCGCCGAACTCTCGGGGAAAAGCAAATACCTCGACCAGGACGCCCTGAATATCGTTTTTGCGGGCGACGAGATTTTCCTGCCGCAAAAATGGAACGCCGTCGCCCCGCTTTTCAGAAGGTCCCCGAAATCGAAATTCGCGCCGCCCCGCGAGCTTGCGGAGGCGGCGGAAAACCCCGCGATAGCGCATTTCACGGGGCCCGACAAACCGTGGAAAATCCCGCGCTCCATGCTCGCGCACCCGTTCGCGCCCGCCTATTTTTACTACCTCTCAAAAACACCGTTCGCCGCCGAGGCCCGAAAGTTCCGCGCCTCTTTCCGCCCGCTCCCCTCCCTCGCGAACTATTTCAAACGCCACCTGTTCTTCTTTCTGCGCCCGCAATTTTGGAAAATGCGCCGCCTTTACGCGTGCAACCTCGGAAGATTTCGGGGCTGACGCCGCCGCGCGAAGTCGGGAGTTGACACGCGCGCCGTTTTGCGGATATATCTTTTGGCTTATTTATCAAATCCATCTTTTTCACGGCGGCATATATGTACACGGTTGTTTGCATGAAATGGGGCGACAAATACGGCCCCGAATACGTCAACAGGCTATTCAACATGGTCGCGCGCAACACGACGCTGCCGTTCAAATTCGTCTGCTTTACCGACGACGCAAAAGGGCTGCTTCCGGAAATCGACGCCCGCCCCCTCCCTCAAATGGATCTCCCCCCTGACAAGGAGCGCGGCTGGCGCAAACTCTCCCTGTTCAGAAAGGATGTCGGGCTCGAGGGCCGCGTGCTCTTTCTCGACCTCGACACCGTGATAGTCGGCAATATCGACGGCTATTTCACGATGGACGGAAAATTTATCTTCATCAAGCACTGGAAGCCCTCCGAAAAACACGGAATCGGCGAAACGGGCGTCTACCGCTTCGAGGCGGGCGAGTTGCAATTCCTCTACGACGACTTCATGGCGAACATGGAAAAGATAAAGGCTTCGTACCGCCACGAACAGGCGTACGTCGGCGACGTCCTCTCAAAAAGGGGACTTGCGGGTTTCTGGCCGTCCGAATGGATGCCGAGCTTCAAATACACCTGCATGAGGCCTTTCCCGCTGAACTTTTTCCTCGAACCCGCCCTGCCGAAAGGCGCGAAGATGGTGATATTCCACGGCAACCCCACGCCCGACCAGGCCCTCTCCGGCAAGGTCAAGGGCATAAAAAAATTCGTGAGGTTCGTCAAAACTCCCGAATGGCTCAAACGCAACTGGCGCTAAAATGAAAAAAACCGTACTCGTACTCGCCCCGCACAATGACGACGAAACCCTCGGCTGCGGCGCGACCATCGCCAAGCACGCCGACATGGGCGACGACGTATACGTCGCAACCCTCACGTCGATAGAGGACGGTCACCCCGTTATGAAGCCCAACAAGGACATCATACGCGCCGAGACGATAGAGGCCATGCGGATTTTGGGGATTCCGCGCCAAAACATAATTTTCAGAGATCTGCCCAACGTGCTGCTCAACGACATTCCGATGCACGAAGTCAACAAGGTGGTGCACGACGTAATCGAACAAGTCTCGCCCGACGTGCTGTACGTGCCGTTCATGTACGACCTGCACAAAGACCACCGCGAAATCCTCTACGCCGCGCAGGTTGCGGCGCGCACCTGCACGCCGACCGGCAGGAAAATCAAGGAAATTTACATGTACGAAACGCTCTCGGAAACCCACTGGAACATAGACCACACCGAGGGCGGATTCCTCCCCAATGTTTTCAACAACATAGAGGAGTACATCGACAAAAAAGTCGAGGCGGTAAAAGCCTACAAAAGCCAGCTGAAAACCTACCCCGACGTGCGCTGCGTAGAGGCGATAAAAGCGCTCGCCCTCTTCCGCGGCTCGGTAATGGGAATGGAGCACGCCGAAGCTTTCGTCCTGGTCCGCAAACTGATGTAACGCCAAAACCAACAGCAACTTTTTCAAGGCGGGCGCAAGGTGAGCCAGCCAGGCACGGGGCGTGCCAGCCATAGAAGGGGCTGATGCCCCTTACGAAGATTGGCTTCGCCAATACTTCTATCCCCACTTAATCTCCATGCAAAACGGGAGCGTACATTAGTACGTGACC
>ERZ827168.1874-NODE-1874-length-26765-cov-9.170049_pt1 | contig 26765 bp, 29 predicted proteins | sample MGYA00519868_ERZ827168 | MGnify/ENA primary metagenome ERZ827168 (study PRJEB31778, sample SAMEA3449271) | human gut metagenome | biome: human gut; feature: human-associated habitat; material: faeces | place: United Kingdom | collected 2010/2012 ...
CGTCGCTGTCATGTCCGTCGCTGTCATGGTCATGGTGGTCATGGTGGTCATGGCCGCCCTCCATGCCCTCGCTCCACTCCTCCGCCAGCGCCGATACCTGGGGCATCAGCGGCAGCGTGACGGAGATATTCTCGCCGGCGGCGGAAAGGATGTCTTCCACCCAGCTTTCGCTCTCGCCGCCATTATAGAGGAATACGTCTGCCCGGGACAGGGTAATCACGTCCAGCGGCGTGGGTTCAAAGCTGTGGGTCTCCTTCCCCGCGGCTACCAACAGCGATGCATCCACATCATCGCCGCCGATCTGGCGGACAAAGTCATAATAGGGGAATACCGAGCATACCACCTGCAGCTTTCCGTCCTGCGCCGCCGGCTGCCGTGCGGCGCAGCCGACGAGGGAGAATGCCAGCAGCAGCACCAGTGCAAATGGGAAAAGGCGTTTCATTTTTCCGCCTCCCGGCCGCAGTTCTCGCACAGACCGTAAAACAGCGTCCGCCGTGGGTCAATGCGGAAGTGGTGCTCCCGCTCCAGATGCTGGTACAGCTCCCCCAGATGGGAGCAGTCCAGATGCCGGATGCAGCCGCATTTTTCGCACTTCGTCGGGTCTTCGCGGCTGACATTGATATGGCCGCATTCGTCACAGTACCACGCGGGGATCTGATGGCCCCACCAGAGCTGGCGGGAGATGCACCAGTCGTGCACGTTTTCCATCCAGTTGAGATACGTCTTGGAGAAGCGCTCCGGAACGAATTTGATCGTGCCGTCCTTCACGACGCGGATGGCCTCTTCTGCCAGCGGCTTCATCTTGACGAACCACTGCGCGGAAATGAGCGGCTCGACATCGTTATGGCAGCGGTAGCAGGTGCCGACGTTGTGGGAATACGGCTCGGTCTTGACCAGATACCCCTGCTCTTCGAGGTCCTTTACCAGGGCCTTGCGGCATTCGTAGCGGTCCATGCCGTTGTACTTGCCGCCGTTTTCGTTGATATGGTCGTCGTCGGCGATGACGCGGATGACGTCGAGGTTGTGGCGCAGGCCGACCTCAAAGTCGTTGGGGTCGTGCGCCGGGGTCATTTTGACCGCGCCGGTGCCGAAGCCGATCTCGCAGTATTCATCGCCCACGATGGGAATTTCGCGGTTCATGATGGGCAGGATACAGGTCTTGCCGATGAGGTGTTTGAACTTTTCGTCGTTCGGGTTGACGGCCACGCCGGTGTCGCCCATCATGGTTTCCGGGCGGGTGGTCGCGACGACGATATCGCCGGAGCCGTCAGAGAGCGGATAGCGGATATACCAGAGATGGCCGGGCTTGTCGACATACTCGACCTCCGCGTCGGAGAGGGCCGTCAGGCAGTGCGGGCACCAGTTGATGATGCGGCTGCCCTTGTAGATCAGGCCCTTGTCGTACATCTCGCAGAAGGCCTCACGCACGGCTTTGGAGCAGCCCTCGTCCATCGTGAAGCGGCTGCGCGACCAGTCGCAGCTGACGCCGAGCTTGCGCTGCTGTTCGACGATGCGGCTGCCGTACTTTTCCTTCCACGCCCAGACGCGCTCGAGAAATTTTTCGCGGCCAAGGTCATAGCGGGTCTTGCCCTCCTTGACGCGCAGCTCCTCCTCGACCTTGATCTGGGTGGCGATACCGGCGTGGTCCGTACCGGGAAGCCACAGGGCGCTGTAGCCCTCCATGCGCTTGTAGCGCGTCAGGATATCCTGCAGCGTCGAGTCCAGCGCGTGGCCCATGTGGAGCTGGCCGGTGACGTTGGGAGGCGGCATGACGATGGAATAGGGCTTTTTGTCGGGATCGGGTTCGGCCTTGAAGCAGTCGCTGTCCAGCCACATCTGGTAGATCTGGCTTTCCACCTGCGTCGGGTCGTATTGCTTGGGCAGTTCTTTTCTCATGTTGATTCTCCTATTTGAAACTTAAAATTATTTTTCGATCAGCTCCGCGCAGGGGCAGTCCGTGTGTGCGCAGAAAAAGTCCAGAAATTCCTCCGGTGTGCCTAAAATCAGATCCTTCTTCTGCAGAACGGTGGCCGAGCCGGAGTGCGTCAGCAGGAAAAGGCGCGGCGTTTCCACCAGCGTTTCCATTTTTTCATACGGGAAGTCGGCCGATTTCTGGTTTGTCTTGATCTGCATTGCCTCGTCCGTGAATCGAATCTTCGGCTTTGACGACAGATCCATCCCGCCGAGGCTCTTTAGCAGCAGCGACGCGGATCTCTGAAACTGCCGCGTCATGCTCGCGTCCGGCCTTGGCAGGAGCCGCGCCGCCGCAATGACCAGCGCGATCGCGCCTACGGCAAGCAGCGTCGTGTTCCTCGGCTCCGTCAGGCCTGTCACGAGTAGGAAAACGCCTATGGCCGCCAAAACCACAGACAAAACAGTCTGCACGGTCTTCCGGCGCTTCAGCACCGGATTGTCGGCCCGGTTCGCTTCCGCAAAGCGGTTCACGCCGTCGGTCATGCGCCAGAGCTTCGGGTTCATCTTCCGCGAAATGATCTCCGTGCGCGCCCGCAGCGCCTTCGCGAGCTCCTCCTGAAGCTCTGCGCTGTAGGGCGTGGGGACAAATACAAATTCGCTCGGCATATGGCGGTTCCTCTCTTTCTCTATGGTATTGGCGGCGGTTTTGCGCAGGAAAAGTCGAAAAACCGCTTGTGGTTGGTAGGGGCGGGGCTCTGCTCCGCCCGGCGGAGGGCAGTTGTTATAGCGGAAATCTCAGGCGGATAAGAATGCAGTTTCCTGCGTGTTCGTAGGGGCCGATGCCTACATCGGCCCGTTGGGAAGCTGCGAAATCGCCGGAGATTCCCGTAAAATCGGTATATTCTGCGGGCGGACAGAGTCGTCCGCCCCTACGGAGTACAGGGGGCAGCGAAACCTTGCTGCAGGGGTCGACGACTCTGTCGGCCCGTTTGGGTAGTTACGAATTCGCCGAAGAGTTCTGTAAAAACGGACTGTTCTGCGCGGGCCGATGTAGGCATCGGCCCCTACAACCAAATGCGCACGTACCTGCGGATTCGCCGAAGATTTCCAAAGATTCGGTGCGTCCTGCCGGGCGGAGCGGCTCCGCCCCTACCAGAACTTTGCGTTTGCAAGAAAAACGCCCTGAGTTTTCATACTCAGGGCGAAGAAGATCTCCGTGGTACCACCTGTATTCCCGCTTGCGCGGGCACTCGCAGCTCTGTAACGGGAGGACCCGGCGGGGCTTACTGTGCGTTCAGCCCGGCGGCTCGGAGGCGACGGGAACTTCGGCTTTGCGGAAGCTTACACCAGCCGCTTCCTCTCTGCGGCGCTGCGCGAAGTTCGTTCCTCTTCTCAGCTTGTATCGGTATGGGAAACTGATGCGTTATACGTCCTCGATGATGGGCGAGGGCTTGGCCTGCTGCGGGTTGACGAGGGCGCGGAACTTACTCCGGGACTCGCGGATCTCGCCCAGGGCCTGTGCGATGGCTTCCTCTGTGCGCTTCATGGAGTCGTCGACATAGTCGTTCGTGACCTGACGCAGCTCCTTGATCTTGGCCTGCGCGTTCTTCATGAGGTCGTCAGCCTCCTTCTGGGCCTGCAGATAGACCTCCTCGTGCGAGATCATCTGCCGGGCGCGCTGCTCGGCCTGCTTGAGAATGTTTTCGGCCTCGCGCTTGGCGTTGGTGATGACGTCGTTGCGGGATTCCACGATCGTCTTGGCCTGCTTGAGTTCACCGGGAAGCTGATTGCTGATCTCGTCGAGAAGATCGAGAACCTTGTCGCGTTCGAGCACGCACTTGTCCGCGCCGAGCGGCAGGCTCCACGCATCCTGTACCATCTCATACAATGTCGTCAGGATCTCTTCAATACCGCTTGCCATAAAATTACCTCCTTAGATTTGCTCCATCATGCGAGCCTTGAAGTCCGGGATGATCTCGGCCGGGAGAAAATCACTCACGTCGGCGTCATACCGCGCCAGCTCCTTGACGGCGCTCGAGCTCAGGTACATGAACTGGTGCTCGGCAGTCAGGAACATGGTATCCAGTCCGGGGTTGAGTTTGTGATTCATGAGCGCCATCTGGAACTCGCGCTCGAAATCAGAAACGGCCCGCAGGCCCTTGATGATAATGGAGCTGCCCTGTTCGCGCGCAAAATCGGCCAGCAGCTTGTCGGAGTGCATGACCTCGACATTGGGGATGCCGGCGGTCACGCGGCGGATCAGATCCACACGCTCTTCCGGCGTGAACATGGGGCTTTTTTCACAGTTATACATCACGCAGACGATCAGCCGGTCAAAGCTGCGCGCCGCACGGGTGATGATGTTGAGATGACCGTTTGTGACAGGGTCGAAGCTGCCGGGATAAATCGCTGTCTTCATGGCTCCTCCAGCCGGCTATCCTCTGCGGAAGATCGTCACCGCAGCCTTGCCGTAACGGTAATCCCGGTAACGCGCAAGACCCGGAATGTCGTCCGGAAGGGACTTCTCAAAGGGTCTTTCACAGACTATTATACCACTGTTCGTCAAAATGTCAATTTCTGATATGATTTTTAGCGCAGTTTCAAGGAAAATTTCCGCGTAAGGCGGGTCTAAAAGGATCAAATCGAACTGCCTGCGGCAGGTTTTCAGGTAGGAACTGTAATCCGCCTGCACAACTTCGGCACGTTCTTCCAGCCTTGTCTTTTTCAGGTTCTCCCGAATAACGCTGACCGGCTCTCTGCCCTTGTCGACAAAGGTGCAGTGCGCCGCGCCGCGGCTGAGCGCCTCGATGCCGAGCTGTCCGGAGCCGGCAAACAGGTCGAGCGCCGTTCTTCCCTCGACCTCAAACTGGATGGCGGAGAAAATGCCCTCCTTGACCTGATCCATGGTCGGGCGGGTATCCATGCCCCTGGGGGCCTTCAGCGGGACGCCTCTGGCGGTTCCTGTGATGACGCGCATGGCGTTTGCCCTCCTTCCTTCGGGTGAAAATGCTGATAGACAGCCAGCGCGGCGGACGCGGGGAGCACCTGCTCAAGCTGGCTGCGCTCCGCCTGCGAAATGGCTTTAACGGAGCGGAATTTCTTTAACAGCGCCTGCCGCCGCTTTTCACCGATGCCGGGGATATCCTCCAGACCGGATTTTTTCATGCGGCGGGAGCGCAGCGCACGCTGGTACGTGATGGCGAAGCGGTGCGTCTCCTCCTGGATCGTGCCGATGAGGGCGAAAACGGACGGGACGGCGCTGATGGCGATCTCATCGCCCGCGGCGGTCACGAGCGCTCTTGTGCGGTGCTTGTCGTCCTTGACCATGCCGTAGGCCGGGATATCCAGCCCCAGCGTTTGCAGCACATCCTCCGCGACCTTTGTATGCTCGACGCCGCCGTCGATCAGCAGCACGTCCGGGCGCTCGGAAAAGCCCGCGTCCTGCTGGACGTAATGCGTCAGCCTGCGCAGCAGCACCTGATGCATGGACGCGTAATCGTCCTGATCGGTCAGGCCCTCGACGCGGAAGCGCTTATAGGCGGATTTGAGCGGCCTGCCGTCCTGAAAAACGACCATGGACGCGACGATATCCGTCCCGGCCAGGTTGGAAATATCATAGGACTCCATCCGGTGCGGGATATCCGGCAGATGGAGCATATCGGCCAGCGCACCGAGCGTGCCGGTGCGGCGCTCGGCCTTGGTGGTGATGCGCTCGGCCTCCTCGCGCGCGTTTTTATGCGCAAGCTCGACCAGCCGGACATTGTCGCCGCGCTGCGGCATCCGGATAAGGACCTTTTTGTTCAGTTCCTGCTGCAAAAGAGCAGAGAACAGTTCCGCATCCTCCAGCTCAAACGGCGTAAGAATGACCTTGGGCGCTGTGCCGCGCGCAAGATAGAACTGCTTGACGAGGGCAGAGACGGCCTCCTGCGGGTCGTCCGCCGGGGAAAGGATCTCATATTCCTTGTCGAGCAGGCTTCCGCTTACATAATGCAGAACTGCGAAGCAGGCCCGCGCTTCGTTCTGGTAATAGCCGATCACGTCGGTATTGGCCATCGTCCCGGCGGTCACAAGCTGCTTTTCGCCGAGGGATTCGACGGCGCGCAGCCGGTCGCGCAGGGACGCGGCAAGCTCAAACTGTAATTTATCTGCCGCGGCCTCCATCTGCGTGCGCAGCTCGTCCGCGACCTTTTTATAATTGCCCTGCAAAATCAGCACGGCCTGCTCCATGCGGGCATGGTAGTCCTGCTGGCTGCGCGAGAGCTGACACCAGCCGTCGCAGTTGTTCATGTGGAAGTTGAGGCACGGGCGGTCCTTGCCGAGGTCGCGCGGGAACTGTTTGGAGCAGCCGGGCAGCTTCAGCGTCAGGCGGAGCGTGTCGATCACGTGCTGCGTGACGGAGCGGCCGCCGAAGGGGCCAAAATAGCTGGCCTTATCCCCTGCCGTTTTGCTGACCATCTGCATGACGGGATAGTCCTGCGTCAGGTCGACACGCAGATAGGGGTAGCCCTTGTCGTCCTTCAGAAGAATGTTGTACTTCGGCATATGCCGCTTGATAAGCGAGCATTCGAGCACCAGCGCCTCAAACTCCGAGCGCGCGACGATGGTATCGAAATGGTCGATCTGCGACACCATTTTACGCGTCTTCGGCGTATGCGCCGCCGTATCCTGAAAATACTGGCTGACGCGGTTCTTGAGCTTTTTGGCCTTGCCGACATAGATGACCGTGCCGGTCTTATCCTGCATGATGTAGACGCCCGGCTCGTATGGCAGAGAGAGCGCCTTGTCCTTGAGTTCTTCAAACGTCATAGCTTCTGAATAAAAAAGCGCTGCGGACGCAGCGCAAGCAAATGTGCAGATCGGGCGGCAGAATCAGGAGGGGCATCCCCCTCCTGATTCTGCTGGTTTGTAAAAAATGCCTCAGAAGACCTCTTTTACGAGCATATCGGTCAGTGCTTTTACTGCTTCTTCCTCATCGGGGCCTTCCGCAATGATGCTGACGCGCGTGCCCTTGGTGATGCCCATGGACAGAACGCCGAGCAGGCTCTTGGCGTTGATCTTGCGATCCTCGACCTCGACCCAGATGCTGGACTTGAACTCGTTCGCCTTCTGGATAAAGTAGGTGGCCTGCCGGTTGTAAAGGCCGGATTCACACTTCACGATGGATTGCTGCATATACATAGACGACACTCCTTATACATCCTGTCGGGGATTTCAATTGGTATTGACCTTCTAATTTTAGCAAATTTCATTGAAATGTCAATCACTATTTCATTGCGCCCCGATTTCCGGACAAAAATCGATGGGACTTATTTGAATTCGACGATCGTGACGCCGGATTCGCCCTCGCCGTAAACGCCGAGGCGGAAGGACTTGACGTATTTGCAGCGGCGCAGCTCCTCCTGCACGGCTGCGCGCAGGACGCCCGTGCCCTTGCCGTGGATAATGCGTGCGTTTGGGAGATTGCCCATATAGGCCGCGTCCAGGAAATTATCAAGCACCGGCAGCGCCTCGTCCACGGCCATACCGCGGATATCGAGTTCCGGCTGCGCCGCGGCCTTCAGCTCACGCACCTTGCCCGCGATGACCTTTTTCGCCGCGTTCTGCGTCTCGTTTTCGAGCAGGTATACCTCCTCCGGCTTCGCCGTGATCTGCATGATGCCGGCGCGCAGCTGATAGCTGCCGTCCTTGTTAATGGCAAGGACGCTCGCCTTTGTGCCGAGCTTCAAAAGCTCGACCGTATCGCCCACGCGGATGGCGCGGGTCGGCTCCGGGCGCTGCTTTTCCTCACGCTGGGGCTGCATTCTGCTTTCGGCCTCGTTGAGACTGCGGCGCAGCTGCGCCTGCTTTTCATTGGAGCCGGGAACGAACGCGCCGTTTTTCGCCTGCTTCCGGAGCTGCTTGAGTTCTTCGTAGACCGCGTCGGCGGCACGGCGGGCATCATCGATGATATACTGCGCCTCCTTGCGCGCCTGCTGGGCGGCCTTTTCCTTTTCCTGCTTGATCTGGGTGTAATATTCGTCGGATTTTTCCTTCTGCTTTTCCGTCTCGCGGCGCAGGCGCTCGGCCTCCTCCTTTGCCTTCTCCATCTCCTGCCGCTGCTGGTCAAGCTGCGTCAGAACATCCTCGAAATTCACGTCGTTCTGGCTGACAAGACTGCGGGCCTGCTCCAGAATGGCCTCGTCGATGCCGAGCCGCTTGGAGATGGCGAACGCGTTGGACTTGCCGGGCACGCCGATGAGCAGCCGGTAGGTCGGCTGGAGCGTTTCGACGTTAAACTCGCACGACGCGTTCATCACGCCGCTTGTGCGCATGGCATAGAGCTTCAGCTCGGCATAGTGCGTCGTCGCGGCGACGCCTGCGCCGCACTTGCGGCAGAACTCAATGATGGAAATGGCCAGCGCCGCGCCCTCGGCGGGGTCCGTGCCCGCGCAGAGCTCGTCAAACAGGACGAGGCTGTCTTTGTCGCAGACCTTGAGGATCTCTACAATATTCTTTGTATGCGACGAGAACGTGGAAAGCGACTGCTCGATGGACTGCTCGTCGCCGATGTCGGCGAAAACCTGCTCATAGACATTGATCGCGCTGCCGTCGTCGGCAGGGATATGCAGGCCGCACTCGGCCATGAGCGTGAGAAGGCCGATGGTCTTGAGCGTGACGGTCTTGCCGCCGGTGTTGGGGCCGGTGATGATGAGCGTATCAAAATCGCTGCCGAGGCGCACGGAGATGGGCACGACGGTCTTGCCGGTGATGAGCGGGTGGCGGGCGCGGATGAGGTTCAGCTGCCCGTCCGTCCGCACCTCCGGGCAGATGGCGCGCATGGCAAAGGACAGACGCGCCCGCGCGAAAATGCATTCCAGATCCAGCAGCACGTCGTAGTCCAGCTTGATCTGCTCACGGTGACCCGCCGCTTCGGCGGAAAGCTCGGCGAGAATGCGCTCGATCTCCTTGCGCTCGGCCATGAACAGCTCGCGCAGCTCGTTGTTGCCGTTGACGGCGGACATCGGCTCAATGAAATACGTGCTGCCGGAGGACGAGACATCGTGCACGAGGCCCGGAAGCTGGCTCTTGCACTCGGCCTTGACCGGGACGACGAAGCGGTCGGAGCGGATGGTCACGATCGGCTCCTGCAAAATCTTCGCGTAGGACGGCGAGGTGATGATCTTCTGCAGCGACTCGCGGATCTTCGCGCTCTGCTGGCGGATCCTGCGGCGGATGGAGGCAAGCTCGCTGCTGGCCGCGTCCGCGATCTCGTCCTTGGAGAGGATGGAGGTGAAGATGCGCTCCTCCAGATATTTATTCGTGGTGATCTGCTGGAAGTACACATCCAGCACGCTCGGCTCCTGCGCACTTCTCCCCTCGCCCTCGGAATACGCCTTTGTCTGGCGGGCGGATTTTAAAACAGCCGCGATGCGCAGCAGCTCCTCCGGGCTGAGGCAGCCGCCCCGGTCAGCGCGGTCCAGCGACGCGCCCACGTCATATAATCCGCCGAAGGACGGCGAGCCCTTGACCGTGATGCAGGCGCAGGCCGCGCTCGTCTCATCCAGAAGGTGCCGGATCTCATCCGCGTCCGTGCTCGGACGGACGGCAAGGCAGCGGTCCTTTGCCGCCTGCGACGCGGCGTGGTCGGAGAGCATAGCCAGGACCTTATCCAGCTCCAGCTTGGTCAGTGATTTTTCATATTGTTCGTTCATATGTACGATCCTATTCTGTCAAAAGAGATTTATAGAAATCCAATGTATAGAAGCTGCGCTCGAGCTGCGTGAGCAGATAGCTCTCCGCCGCGTCGCACAGCTCCTTTTCCGCCGCGCCGGTCAGCGCAAACGAAAACAGCTTTTTATCCGGGCAGGAGACGATATAGCGCATGGCGGCCAGCGACGCGGCAGACAGCGGCATCCGCACGCCGTCGGACGCGCGGCAGGACGCGCACTCAAGCGTCCCGTCGGCGATGGAAAACCGGTCAGGCTCCGGATCGCCGCACACACAGCAGCCGGAAAGCTCCGGCAGATAGCCCGCAAGGGCGGCAAGCCGCAGCTCCGTCGCCGCCTTGACGAGCTGCGGCGGCTTCTTGAGCTTCGCGAGCGCGTACAGCGCGTTCAGAATCAGCGGCAGCAGCGCAGGACTGGCCGCATCCTCCTGCGATAGGACCTCGGCCAGCTGGGCAAAATAGCTGGCAAGCGAGAGAAGCACAATGTCTGTCCGCAGCTCCGGGAACATCTCGATGGCGGTCGCCTCCGTGATGGACGAAAAGCCGTGCGCTTCGCCGACGGTGAACTCCGCATAGGTCAGCAGCTGGCACGCGCCCTTGAGTTTGCTGCGGTTGGAGCGGACGCCGCGAGCCTTCATGGTGAGAAGACCATGGTCGGCGCTCAGAACCGTCAGGATGCGGTCCGTCTCCTTATATTCGGTTGTCCGGAGGACAAGCCCCCGCGTCGTCAGGTAGTCCATGCTCCGCTTTCCTTACGCTTTGCTGCGCGCGGCCCGCATCCTTGAACAGCAGATACGCCTCCGGCGCGCCGGTATCGGTAAAAACTTCCCACAAAAACTCTGCTCGCATCGGTTCGGCCTCCTTTTCTGTTAGGATAAGCCGAACCGCCGGACGCTATGCCGGGGATTTCTGGCAGAACACCGCTCAGCCCCGTTCCAGCAGCTTCGCAAACGCGCTGCGGCCCACCCGCATCGCGCCCTTCGGGCAGAATTCCTGACAGCAGAAGCAGTGGATGCAGGCCTTGCGGTCGATCTGCGGTTTTCCATTTTTCATTGTGATGGCTTTGGCTGGGCAGATATTCGCGCACTTTTTGCAGCCGATGCAGTCCCTCGCGCAAAGCCTTGGGTACGGCGTAAGCACATGGAACAGGAAGCTGTCGGCGAGCCTGGCCACAGGCCCCTTGCCGCCGCTGCGGAAAAAGACGCTCGCCTGCGAGGGGACGGTCTTGTAGTCCGGGACCGTAAACGCGGCGGGATCGCCGAAAAGCTTCAGCCTTTCCGCGCTGTCCGGGCACAGGCCGCGCCGGATGGCGGCGGTGAGCGTCGGCACCTCGCCGGGCGTCAGGCCGATCACGCCGCAGGCGGCCAGGTCAAGCTTATGCGCGCTCTGCGCTGCGATCAGACAGCCGATGGGCCGCGCGGAGCCCTGCGTCGGGCCGTTGCCCTCCATGCCGACGACGGCGTCGCAGATGCAAAGGCGGGGCTTACAGTATTCGCAGAGGTCGACGAGCATATCGGCAAAATCAGCGGCCTTTGGATATTTATAGTGATACTCCGGCTTCATTGTGCCGGGAATGATGCCGAAAAAGTTTTTGACGGCGTTCGTCATGCCCATCATGCCGTGCGTTTTGAGCTTGCAGACGTCGATGATCGCGTCAGCCTGCTTCAAATATGCCGTCATCGTAAAGCTTCTGGCCTGCGCTGCTTCCGGATACGAGACAGGGCAGACGGAAAAATCCGCGTTAAGCTCCGCGCCGAGCGCCTCGGCGGCACGCAGGCCGGTCACATCGTAAACGCGCTGCAGATGCGCCGCAGTATACAGCCCGCCGGGGCTGTCGCCAAGAATGACGTGCGCACCGCGCGCCGTCAGCAGCTTTACCAGCGCGCAGACGACAGCCGGATGGACTGTCGCGGCCTGCTCCGGCTTCATGGCGGAGACAAGATTGAGCTTCAGCGCCACGCGCATGCCGGGCGTGACCCAGTCAAGACCGCCCGCCGCGTCGACAGCGGCTTGCAGCGCGGCGGAAACCTCCGCCTCTTCATAGCTTTTACAGGCGGCAAACGCAGCATCCCAGTTTCTATTCATACGCCCTCCTTCAGGCAACGTGTCGGAATCACAAATCGGTATGCGCCTGCTCTGTAGGGGCGGACGTCTCTGTCCGCCCGTTGGAAGCAGCTGTTCTACAGGAATCTTCGGCAAATTCAGATGCAGCCGCGCATTTGACTGTAGGGGCCGATGCCGGTCACAGCCGTTCGCGACGAAGGAGCGTTACGGATGTGGGTCTGCCGCTTGCCGGTACACATTGGCCCGCGCAGTGTGCACCGTTTTTACGATAATCTGCGGCGAATTTGCAGCTTCCCAATGGGCCGATGTAGGCATCGGCCCCTACATCAAAACAGGCAGGTGCATACGTATGCGCCCCAGCTTTTCGCAAAACCGGTGCATTCTGCGGGCGGACAGAGTCGTCCGCCCCTACGCAGACTTTTCTTTTGTAAAACAGTCTACCACTAAACGGACGCGATTGCAATGCGGGAAATTCGCACAGTATTTACTTTTTGGTGAATTTATGTTACAATGATACAATATTTATGGGACTTTCTTTCCACCAGCCGCCCCGGCTGCGCGGAAAATGGAAGGAGAACATAGTATGGAAGACAAGTATGCAGCGCAGCCCGAACAGGAAATTGCGCCGAAAACACCGGACGCGGACGATGTCGACGCGCTTTTGCAGGATGTAAAAAGCCTGCTCGGCGAATCGGACGGCGAGACTGCGGAGCAGCCTCCCCCCGAAGACGAGCCTGTGCCGGAAGGCCCCGGCAGTGAGCCGCTGAATGCGGAGGACGTGCACATCGACTACGGCAAATTCTACGGCCCGGAGGAGCAGAAGGAGCCGGAGGCTCCGCTGACGTTCTACGAGCAGTCCAAGCCCGCGTACCAGCGTGCACGGCGCGCGGAATACGAGCGCATCCGGGAGCAGGAGCGGCTTGCAAGAGCCGAGCGCCAGCAGGCATTTGAACAGGAGCGTGCCGCGCATATGAAGCAGAAAAAGGCCGCACAGAAGCACGCGAACGCGCACAGGAGCACAGCGGAATACGCCGAATGGCTCTACACGCAGGGGCTGAGCGACGACGAGCGCAGCGCACGCGCCGAGCAGGAGGAAAAGCTTGCGCAGCCGGAATCACGGCGGCGCAGAAGGCCGGAAAAGCCGAAGCGGCGGCACGGACTGCGCATTGCGCTGGTGCTGGTTCTGCTGCTGACGATCGGCGCGGCGGTGTTTCATTTTCTGATCGCCCGCGCACCGCAGAGCGAGGCCGCGCTTTCCGCCCGCAAAAAAGGCTGCGCGACCATCCTCGTCGCAGGCACGGACGAGGGCGGCTACCGTACCGACTCCATGCTGCTGCTGAACATTGACCGCACGGAAAAGGCCATTCATCTCGTCTCCATCCCGCGCGACACGCTGATCTACTGCGAGTATTCGGTCCCGAAGATCAACTCCGCCTACGGCTGGGCCGGCGGCGGAGAGGCCGGGATGCAGGAGCTGCTGCTGCGCGTGTCGGAGATCATCGGCTTTGAGCCGGACGGCTACGCCGTGGTCGATCTGAGCGTGTTTGAGCAGCTGGTCGATCTGATGGGCGGCATCACGTTCGATGTGCCGGTCGATATGCACTACTCGGACCCCACGCAGGGGCTGAATATCGATCTGCAGGCCGGGAGGCAGCATTTGAACGGCGAGCAGGCCATGCAGGTCGCGCGCTTCCGCTCCGGCTACGCAACAGCCGACCTTGGGCGCATCGAGGTGCAGCGGTCGCTCGTCTCCTCGGCGCTCCGGCAGTGGGTATCGCCGAAGGGGATGCTCCATCTGTCGAAGGCCGTCAAGCTGGTGCTGGAGCACACCAACACAAATCTGACGAAGGCCAACCTTCTGTGGCTGGCAGAGAGCTTCCTGCTCTGCGGCCGCAGCGACATCGCCTCCGCGACGCTGCCCGGCTATGCCGCGAACTTCACAAGCGGGTCTTACTATGTGCTCGACGCGGGAGGCGTCGCGGACATTGTGAACCGATACTTAAATCCCTATGAGAAAGAGGTGCAGGCTGCGGAGCTCTACATCCGCAACGGCTGATCCATATGTATATCGATCCTGTACGGTATGAGGGCCGTCCGGGCAATGTCCCGGAGCGGCTGGAAAAGGAGCAGCGCTGCTATGCGCTGCTGGACGAGCTGCAAATTCCCTATGCCCGCGTCGATCACGAGCACGCGGACACCATCGAGGCCTGCGAGGCCGTCGAGCAGGTGCTCGGCGAGAAGATCTGTAAAAATCTATTCCTCTGCAACCGGCAGAAGACGCAGTTTTATCTGCTGATGCTGGAGGGCGAAAAGGTATTCAAGACGAAGGATCTTTCCAGGCAGCTGGGCGTGGCACGGCTGTCGTTTGCGGCCCCGGCGGATATGGAGAAATATCTGGACATCACGCCCGGCTCCGTCAGCGTGCTCGGCCTGATGAACGATACGGAAAACGCCGTCCAGCTCGTGCTGGACAAGCCGATCGCCGAGTCCACCCGCATCGGCTGCCACCCGTGCATCAACACCTCGACGCTGGCCGTCTCCACGCAGGATATTCTGACAAAATTCCTGCCCGCCGTCCACCACGAACCGATCATCGTCGACCTGCCGGACCCGGAGGACGCAGACTGAAGCCTCCCCCACCGGCCCTGACCGATCTCATGAACCATCCTGCAACCATCAAGAACCGGCACGTACAGTTTGTGCGTGCCGGTTCTTGTCATTTTCTCCGCAAATCCGAAGCATTTTGCCGCTATTTTATCAGCACCCGGTTCCTGCGCAGCTGCGGGCGCCCTTTGCGCCGCGCCTGACAGCCGGAGGCAGCGGTCATTCGCTTGACGTTTCCAGAATAGGAATATCTTATTAAAACGCTTCTGCCGCTTATCATTTGTTAATTACATGGCTCGTTTTTTGTAATAAAATAAGAGCACAAGCAGAAAGAAAATTTAGCAGAAATGGAGAATTCATATGGATGAGATTTTTCAATTGCTGGACTATCTCGGAATCCAGTCTCAGAGCACGATCCAGACCTACGCACGGCTGGCGCAGCGGCGGCACCTGAAAAAGGGAGAATGCCTGTACTACGGCGGAGAAGACTCGACCAATCTGTATTTTCTCATTTCCGGCATCCTGCGCGGCTTTACGGTCAGCGCGAGCGGAAAGGAATATACCGAGTGTATTCTGCACAAATACGGCCATGCGCACATCGGCATGATCGGTATGGATGACCGTCAGGAATTCAAGCTCAACAAGAATCTGGAGGCGCTTACGGAGGCGGATCTGATCTATTTTGATGTCCGGCCGATCATAAAGGAGTTGCCGAACTCCATCGAGTTTCTGCGGGTCTATGTCAAGAAGCTGGAGGAGTCCTACGCGCAGATGTGGGAGGTCCGCGAGATCATGCGCGAGTCCGCGCAGGCGCGCTACGCGTGGTTCCAGAGGACCTACCCGAAGCTGCAGAACATCATGCAGCTCAAGGATGTGGCGACCTTCCTCGGCATCACGCCCGTGACGCTCAGCCGTATCCGGGCCAGAGAAACCATCAGCGCTGAAAAGGATGACGCAACATGAAGCAGTATATTCTGTACCTGAATCTTCCGGATTCCTACTGTCAGATCTTTCTGCCGACGGAAAACAACCGGAAATATGAGCTTGAGCTTTCCGCATCGCTGGATGCGCTTGAGGCGCAGCTCGGCAGCCGCTTTGTCCGCACGCACCGCAGCTATCTGGTCAACCAGCGCCATATTTTGTCCTATGACGCAGGCACGATGACCGTGACGCTGGACGATGAAAGCGTCGTTTATCTTTCCCGCGCGGGAAAAGCAAGACTGAAGGAGGCTTTGTCATGGTGACCGGCTACCGCTTTACGGAGGACGAATTCGTCTTTCTGGCATATTTCTATCAATGCATGACCGTTCCGGCGTGGTTCCTCTGTGAGCCGGAGCAGATCGACCCGGAAAAGGCGCTGCGGACGCTGGAGCGCAAGGGGATGCTGCTGAAAAACGGCGGGAAGAACACGCCGCATCCGGTGATCGAGTACCTGTTTTCGCAGCTTGCGCAGGCGTGCGCCTTCTTCGGCGGGACGGACCGGATCTTCTGCTATTTCTGCCCGCAGCTGACGCTGGCTGCGGAGCAGAGCGGCGCGGGCGTGCGCCTGCTGCCGTTCCAGACGCCGCAGGACTGCTTCGCCTATCTGCGCGAAAGTGGCTATGCACGCGAGGCGCTTCAGCCGTCCACCCGGCAGGCAGACGGCAGCATTCAGAACGAAACGGAAAAAACGCTTTGGACGCAGTGGGAGGAAGGGACATGAACAGCGAGAAAATTCTGATCGAGATCAATGTCGCCGGTGTGAACCGGTCGTTTGACTGCATCGTACCGCGGACGCTGCCAGCGAAGCTTCTGTGCCGCGGCTTTCTGGAGCTGGTCGAGCAGAGCATGGGCATCCCGTTTGGCGCTTACCGGCAGGCGCTTCTGATGTCGGAGCGCACGGGCCGCATTCTTTCGCCGGAGCAGACGCTCGACGACGCCGATATCGACAGCGGCGACACGCTTTATCTGGTCTGAGGCGCGCTTTTCAGACGGAAATTTACCGTTCATCGCGCCAAGTGTACCGTTCGTCGTCATTTCATCCCAAACCCGGTTCGCTGTGCTAGACTATTCCTTTAAGATTTACTGCAATCTGTATGAATACGAGAATTTTTACAGCGTTAACTCCAACATTCCCGACTTCAACGTTGCGAATGTTACATGGACGGTCACCCCGGCCGATATTAAATGGAATAAGGCACCTGAAGGGGCATATGTTACTTCGACCGTTGACTGCACGATAACAGCTTCCTATGTCTATAACGGCAGAACCTATACCGACAGCATGAGGCAGACGATGGATCAGGTCAAGTATACGTTCAACATCGTCCCGGTCTATCCTGTTACAGGCGACCGTTTGGTCTTTCGCATTGAGACCAATATTCCCAATTTTAACGCTGCCAATGTACAATGGTCGCCAGGTCCTGCGGCTGTTACGGGATGGGTTGAAGGCGGACAGTATGTTATCGACCGAACCAGCCTGTCAGCCAATATCAGTTATTGGCTTAACGCGATCTATTATTACAACGGTCTGAACTACACCAGCGATATAAGTATTTCTAGTGACCAGTGACGCTGACACTACAACCGGCACAGCCGGAACTACGCAGCGCAATAGACGCTGCAGCCACCGGTATGTACGGCGGGTATCCAAACACCGGTATGCGCCCCTTGTGAAGCTGCCCGCAGTATCATAACCCTTCGCGAACCCCCTTTTCCCCCCTCAGGCACAGCGCCCGGCCCCTCTGCGGAGCCGGGCGCTGATTCTTTCCATCAAACAGCCTCCCAGCAGGATGGAAAAGCTGGGGCCGCCGGAGGCATCCCGGTGATCGAATCAGAATCTCCCTACTTGTCATTTGCTCCGGTTTCGTGTAAAATAGAACAAATATTGCAATTTGAAAGATCTCCGCCCTGGAGATCGGGAGGACTATCATGCAGTGGATCGAACTGACCATCAAAACGGCTCCGGCGGCCATTGACCTTGTCTGCGACCGGCTGACCGTGCTGGGCTTTGACAGCTTCATCATCGACGATCAGGAGCAGTTTCATGAATTTCTGGAGCAGAACCGTCAGTACTGGGACTATGTAGACGAGGATCTGGAAAAGCAGATGCAGGGACTTTCGCAGATCCGGCTGTATCTGGAGCAGAACGCTTCCGTGCCGGAAACGGTCGAAAGTCTGAAAAGCCAGCTGGCCGCGCTGCGCGCGCAGTACCCGTCGGTGGACTTCGGCTCTCTCGACGTGCAGCTGGCAAACGTCAAGGACGAGGACTGGGAAAACAACTGGAAGCGGTACTATCAGCCGCTGCCCATCGGCGAACGGCTGCTGGTCGTTCCGGAGTGGCTGCACCCGGAAAACCCGGAAAACCGCGTCGAGGTCCTGCTCGACCCCGGCATGATCTTCGGCACTGGCGCGCACGCGTCCACGCAGATGTGTATGCGCGAGCTGGAACGGGCTATTCAGGGCGGCGAGCGCGTGCTCGATCTCGGCAGCGGCAGCGGCATTTTGTCCATCACTGCCGTCCTGCTCGGCGCGGCCCACGCCACGGGCGTGGACATTGACCCCAAGGCCGAGGACATTGCCCGGGAAAACGCCGCCATCAACCAGATCTTCTCCGACCGCTTTACCGCCGTCACCGGCGACGTGATCGGAGACAGGGCCATGATGGAATCACTCAGGGGACATTACGATGTGGTGCTGGCCAATATCGTGGCCGACGTCATCATTCCCCTGAGCCGCGTCGTGCCGGAATTTTTGCAGGAGGACAGCGTGTTCATCTGCTCCGGAATTCTTAACACGCGCCTTGCGGAGGTTCTGGCCGCGTTGGAACAAAACGGGCTTCAGATCATCTCCACCGAACAGCAGGAGGACTGGTGCCGCGTGACCGCCGCGCTGCCGGAAGCGTGACGGGAGGAAGGAGAACCCCATGCGTATTTTTTCCTACCGCAACAAGCGGACGCTGCGGCGCATTGCGCTGATCGCGCTGCTGGCCGTCGTTCTGCTCGGCCTGCTCATTCTCGCGCGCATCAGCTATCTGGGCCGCTACGTCGTGTATTCGCCAAACGGCGTGTATTTTGACAAAACGCAGAAGCTCCAGCGCACCCCGCAGACGCCGGAAGCGCCCGCCGACGCAGAGGACTATCCATTTGAAACGATCCTGTCCGCCGCTGCCGAGGAAACGGACGTCGACCCGAACGCGGTGCAGCTGCAAGGCTTTTATATCTCCACGACCATGCTGGCAAACAGCGTGGACGAGGTGCGGCAGGCGCTGGCCGACGCGGACGGCTATAACGCCGTGCTCATCGACGTCAAAAGCCCGCTCGGCAATTTCTATTATTCGACCGACATCGCCGACGCCCAGACGGCAGACGCGGACATCGCCGCCTGCGACGCGCTCATAAAGGAGCTGACCGAAACGCCGGACCTGATCGTGATCGCCCGCGTGCCCGCGTTCTCCGACCCGAATTTTGTCGCCAAGCACTATTCTTCCGCCCTGACGACGACCTCCGGCGATCTGTGGATGGACGAGCGGCGGTGCTACTGGCTGCGGCCCGACTCGCTCGACGCGCGCAGTTATCTGGCTGCCATCGCGCTGGAGCTTGACGCACGCGGGTTTGACGAGGTGCTGTTCGATAACTTCACCGTACCGGACGACAGCTCCATTGCATGGGACGCCGAGGCTATCACGCAGGTCGCCGCATTGGAGGACTGCGCGGAGACGCTGGGCGCGAATCTGACCGGCAGCTCCATCCGCCTCGCGCTGGGCACGACGGTCCCGTCCGTCGCGCAGTATGCCAGCCGCGTGTATATCACGACAGAAAAGGCCAACGACGTAATGACCATGACCGAGGCCATGGGCGAGGTGCTGCCGGATCCGGCCACGCAGCTCGTTTTCGTCACGACCTCCCACGATACCCGGTTCGACGCCGCAGGCGTCATCCGGCCGCTGATGGGCGATGACAGCGGAGACTGAAACCGCCGCAGAATAAAGAGGAACATCCATGATCGATCTATCTGTAAAGGACCTGGTCAAGAGCTTCGACGCCGACACGAATCTGCTCGACGGCGTGAGCTTTGACATTCAGGCAGGCGAGCGTGTGGGCCTGCTCGGGCGAAACGGCGCGGGCAAGACGACGCTCTTCAAAATACTGACCGGAGAGCTGGACTACAACACCGGCGAGGTGCGCTTCGCGCCGGGCCGGAAGGTCGGCCTTATCTCCCAGATCCCGCATTACCCGGCGGGCTATACGGTAGAGGACGTGCTGCGCACGGCGTTCCGGGAGCTTGCGAATATCCAGAGCAAAATGCGCCGTCTGGAAGAGCAGATGGCCGCGCAGCCGGACAAAGCGCTGCTTGCCGAATACGACGCGCTTTCCACGCGCTTTCAGACCGGCGGCGGCTATGAGACGGATATGCAGACCGACAAGATCTGCAACGGTCTCGGCATCCCTGCCGCGCAGCGGCAGCAGGACTTTGACAGCCTTTCCGGCGGCGAAAAGACGCGCGTGAATCTGGCGCGGCTGCTGCTGGAAAAGACGGATATCCTGCTGCTCGACGAGCCGACGAACCATCTGGATATGCACGCGGTCGAATGGCTCGAGGGCTATATTGAAAAATTCAGGGGAACCGTCCTGACCATCTCCCACGACCGGTATTTTCTTGACCGCGTCGTGACCCGCATCATCGAGCTACACGATGGGAAGGCGGAATTTTATTCCGGCAACTATTCGTTCTACGTGCAGGAAAAGCAGGCGCGTTTCGACCTGCAATTGAAGCAGTATGAAAAGGAGCAGGCCAAGCTCGGCCAGCTCGGCTTCACGCTCGAGCGCATGAAGGGCTGGGGCATCAACAACCGCACGCTCTACCGCCGCGCCATGTCCATCCAGCACCGCATGGAGCGCATTGAAAAGACCGACCGGCCCACGCAGGAGAAGACCCTGCGGGCGCGCTTCGCCCAGCGGGACTTTTTCGGCGACGAGGTTTTGTCCGTCAAGGGACTCGGCAAGGCGTATGACGGCAGGACGCTGTTTTCGGACGTCGAATTGCAGGTCGCGGGCGGCGAACGCATTGCGCTGCTGGGCGACAACGGGACCGGCAAGTCCACGTTTTTAAAGCTCCTGCTCGGCGAGGAGGCCGGTGCGGGCCGCGTGAAGTTCGGCCCCACGGTCAAGTGGGCCTACCTGCCGCAGATCATTCACTTTGCCCACCCCGAACGGACGCTGCTGGACACGATGCTCTATGAAAAAAACTGCTCCGTGCAGACCGCGCGTGACCGGCTGGGCGCGTATCTGTTCGAGGGCGAGGACGTGTTCAAGACCGTTTCGAGTCTTTCCGGCGGCGAACAGAGCCGTCTGCGGCTGTGTATGCTGATGGATGAGAAGATCAACCTGCTCGTCCTCGACGAGCCGACGAACCACCTCGATATCGCCTCGCGCGAGTGGATCGAGGATGCGCTGGAGGACTATGAGGGAACGCTGATCTTCGTGTCCCACGACCGCTATTTTGTCAACAAATTCGCCACGCGGATCTGGGAGCTGGAAAACGGGCATATCCGGGACTTCCCGTGCGGATATGAAAAATACCGTTCCATCAAAGAAAAGGAGGCCATCGCGGCTCCCGCGCCGGAAAAGCCCAAAAAGGAGCGCAAGGAAAAACCGAAGACCTCCGGCAGCAAGCTGCTGGAGAAGCAGATCCGCACGCTGGAGCGCGAGATTGAAAAGCAGGAGCAGCATTCTGCCGAGCTGGACCGGCAGATCGAAGCCGCAAGCTCCGACTATCAGGAGCTTGCGCGGCTGATGGCAGAAAAGCAGTCCTGCGACGATGCGCTTACCGGCCTGATGGACGAGTGGGAGCGGCTTTCGTCTGATTTGGAGGGTTCAACATGATTCCGGTTTGGGTGATTGCGCTGCTTACAGTGCTCGGCGCGGTGTGTCTGGCGCTGCCGCTGCATATCGGCATGACGGGCGTCTGTCTGCTGCTGCTTGCGGCGGTGCTGCTGGCGCTGCGGCTCTTGAAGAAAAAGAACGCGCCGAAGCATTGGAGCCGTCTTCTGACCGGCCTGACCGCCGCAGGTATGGCGGTGATCTTCGGCGCAATGGGGTATATTGCCGTGCAGGGACGAGACAGTGTGATGACAAAGGAGCAGACGCCTGAGTTTGTCGTCGTACTCGGCGCGCAGGTACATGGCGACGGGCCGTCGCTGACGCTAAAAAAGCGGCTGGATAAAACGCTCGAATTCATGCAGGAGCACCCGGACAGGACCGTGATCGTCTCCGGCGGCCAGGGGCCGGACGAGGCGTATACGGAAGCGTCCGTCATGGCCCGGTACCTGATCGAGCACGGCGTGGACGCGTCCCGGATCATCGAGGAGGACAAGGCCTCCAACACACGGGAAAATCTGCTGTTTTCGGCGAAGCTTGCCGAGGCGGCGGGGCTTGATACGTCGCGCGTGCTGATCGTTACGAGCGATTTTCATATGTGCCGCGCCAAGTATATCGCGCGGACGCTCTCCATGGAGCCATACGGCCAAGCAAGCGATACCTGGCCGTGGATCTTGAAGGTCAATTACACGCTGCGCGAGGTCTTCGCCTTTGCCAAGGCGTTCTGGCAGGCAGCGCACGGATGTGTTTGACCGTACAGAAACAGGAAAGGAGCAGATATCATGACCGATAAGGATCTCAGACGGCTCAGCCGTGCGGAGCTGCTGGACATTCTCTATGAGCAGCGGAAGCGCTATGAGGACAGTCTGGCAGAGAATCAGGCGCTGCGGCAGCAGCTGGAGGACCGGACGCTGCGCATCGCATCCGCCGGTTCCATCGCCGAGGCAGCCATTCAGGTAAGCGGCGTGTTCGAGGCTGCGCAGGCCGCTGCCGACCAGTATCTTGCCTCCGTCAAGGCTGCGACAGCCGAGATGGTGCAGAAGACGGACGAGGCGCAGCGGCAGCGCGAGACGATCATACAGGATGCAAAGCAGCAGGCCGATAAGATCGTACAGGACGCACAGGCACAGGCAGACAGGATCCTGGCTGAGGCCGGTGCGCAGGTTGATGCGCGCTGGGCAGAATTCCAGAAAAACGCCGACGCGCTCATCCATGCGCACGACGAACTGCGGAGCCTCATCCAGAACCGCCATGCGGACGTTTGACTTTTCCCGCTTTGGTGGTAGAATAACAGCAAACGACACAAAAAGGAGTGTTTTTTATGAGCGGATGCAGTGGCAACTGTTCCAGCTGCGGAGAAAGCTGCTCTGACCGCAAGCCGGAGAGCCTGCTGGCAGAGCCGAACAAGAAATCAAATGTCAAAAAGGTCATCGCTGTCGTCTCCGGCAAGGGCGGCGTCGGCAAGTCGACCGTCACGTCGATGCTGGCTGTCGCCATGCAGAAGCTGGGCTATAAAACGGCCATTCTCGACGCGGATGTCACCGGCCCGTCCATCCCCAGAGCCTTCGGTCTGCATGAGCAGATCGTGGGCAGCGACGACGGTATGCTCCCCGCTGAGACGCCCGAGGGCATTAAGGTCATGTCCATCAATCTGCTGCTGCCGAACGAGACAGACCCCGTCATCTGGCGCGGCCCGGTCATCGGCGGCGCGGTCAAGCAGTTCTGGACGGACGTCTGCTGGGGCGATGTGGATTATATGTTCGTCGATCTGCCGCCCGGAACGGGCGACGTGATGCTGACGGTGTTCCAGTCGCTGCCGATCGACGGTGTCGTGATCGTCACGAGCCCGCAGAGTCTCGTGTCCATGATCGTCTCCAAGGCCGTCAACATGGCGCGGATGATGAACGTTCCGGTCTACGGCTTTGTCGAGAACTACAGCTATTTCCAGTGTCCGGACTGCGGCAAACGCGTCGAGATCTTCGGCAAAAGCAGGCTGGATGAGCTGGCGCTGCAATTCTCGCTCCCGGTCCTCGCGCGCCTGCCGATCAATCCGGACATCGCCTCCCTGTTTGACGAAGGCAAAATGGCGCAGGCCGACGTCAGCGCCGTCCTGCCCGCCGCCGAGCTGATGGCAAAGGCATAACCCGGATTTTTGAAAATGGAACGGGAGGAACCGCAGAATGCTGCGATTCCTCCCGTTATTTTGATCCATATCCGCCTTGCGTACAGGCGCAGGGCGCTCAGATGTTCTTCAGATGCCGCACGTCGAGGACAGCTGGGTCGTACTGCTCCAGATACGTCAGCGTATCCGCCGGTGTGGGGCAGAGAGCGTAAATGTTCAGGCAGGCGGAGCGAATGAAGCGCTGCTCCACGGCGGACAGAACAAATTCCTGCAGCTTGTCATAAAAGCCGTTCGTGTTGAGAATGGCGATGGCCGGGTTGTGCCGGCCGAGCTGCTTGAGCGTCAGCACCTCGAAAAACTCCTCCAGCGTCCCGAAGCCGCCGGGGGCCATGACGAATGCGTCTGCATGGGCGATCATGGCGGCCTTGCGCTCGGCCATGGTGTCCGTCAGGATAAACTCGGTGCAGCGGTCAAACAGAATGCCGTCTACATTTAAAAAGTTCGGCGCGATGCCGGTGATTTTTCCGCCCGCGTCCGCAGCGCCGCGTGCTGCAGCGCCCATAACGCCCTGCGCGCCGCCTCCGTAGACGAGCGTGTGGCCGTTTTTTGCCAGCAGGCGGCCGAATTCCTCCGCCGCGTCAAAATATGCGCGGTCAAGCGCGGGGCTTGACGCGCCGTAAAGACAAATGTTCATGTCCGTTCCTCCGTTTTTTGCAGCTGCGCGATCTGCTGCCCGATCTGGCAGACGTCGCGGTAGGCGCAGGCTTCAAAATCACAGTCTGCCTCGCCGTCCTCCACAAGAACCATTCTTGAAGCGTCGATCGTGCGGCAGTAGCCGCTCAGAATCTGTTCCATGCCAGTCCCTCCATATGCAATTTTTTATTATATACGCACACATTTGAAAAAACCAGAGCCAATTATGGATTTTGTCGAAAACGCCTATTTAGGCATTTTTTTATCGATATCTATTGCAGTTTCTTAACGGCTATGCTAGAATTACAAAATCGAGTACATTCTGTACATAATATATAGAGCATTTTCTGTATTGTTCTGGAAAATATGATGCGGCGCTGGCTTGGAAAAAGCAGCGCCGCAGGGTGTACATGAAGGAGGTGATGGAAATGGCGATGCAGGAGCTCGCACAGATCGCCGCAGCGGAGGAACAGGCCCGCGCGATCTGCGAGCAGGCACGTGCGGAGGCCGCCGAGCTGGCCGTACAGGCCGAAAAGGACGGCACAGCCCGTCTGAACGCCGTGATATCCGGCGCGCAGGAGCGTATGCGCGAGGCGAAGCGGCAGGCCGGAAAGCAGGCAGCGGCATTTGAAACGGATTTGAACAGCAAAACAGCCGCGCAGTGCCGAGCACTGGAGCAGGCGGCAGCCAGCCGGTCCGGCGCAGCGGCGGCAATGATCGTAGAGAGGATCTGGGACAGCGAATGGCAATCTTAAAAATGAAAAAAATTCGGCTGTGCGGCATCGCGGAGGAACAGGATCAGCTCATTCGTGAGCTGCAGCTGCTCGGAAGCGTCGAGATCGGCTCGCCCGAGGCGCTGACCGAAGCGCAGCAGACGCAGCTGTTCCGCACAGCAGACGGCGGAGGCGCGGACGCGCTGAGCCAGACATCCGCCGCACTCGCCTCCGCGCTGGAAACGCTCAAGCACTATGAAACGAAAAAGGGCGGGATGTTCTCCGCCCGGCCGGAAAAGACGCTCGGCGAGCTGTTTGACGACAACGCGTACCGCGCGGCTGTGCAGACGGCGCAGGAGGCGCTGGACACGCAGGACGCACGCAGCCGCAATCAGGCGGAAAAGAGCCGCCTCACGGCGCTGCGCGAGAGCTTCGTGCCGTGGCGGACGCTCGATCTGCCGCTGGAAACAGGCGGGACGCAGCACACGCGTGTGCTGCTCGGCACCGTCTCGGCACAGACGGCGCTTGACGCGCTGCGCGAGGCTGTCTATGCAGCAGCCGGTGAGACGCAGGTCGAAAGCCTCAGCGCCGACCAGCAGAGCCTGTATCTGCTCGTGATCGTCCACAAGAGTGCATATGACGCCGCAGCGTCCGCGCTGCGCGAATTCGGCTTTACGACGGCCGGCTTCGACGGTGCAGCGGGCACGGCGGAAGAGAACATCCGCCTGACGGACGAAAAGCTCGCCGCCTGCGAGCAGGAGGACAAGCGTCTGACGGACAAGCTCACAGCGCTTGCGGGCGATGTGCCCGCCATCCGGCTGGCAGCCGATCGCTGCACGCAGGAGATCTCGAAGGCGCAGGCCGCAGACCGGCTGGCACACTCAGAACGGACCTTCTGTCTGGACGGCTGGGTGCCGTGTGAGGACGTACCGAAGCTTGAGGCGCTGCTGGAGAAATTCTGCTGCGCATGGGAGCTGGAGGACCCGTCGCCGGAGGAATATCCGGACGTGCCGGTCAAGCTCAAGAACAACAGGCTGACATGGCCACTCAACATGGTCACGGAGATGTATTCCCTCCCCGCCTATGACGGCGTGGACCCGAACCCGCTCATGGCGCCGTTTTTCATTCTGTTCTACGGCATCATGATGGCGGACATGGGCTATGGGATTCTGATGATTCTGGCTTCCATCATCATCACGAAAAAGTCCCGGCCCAAGGGCACGAGCGGACAGATGTTCGGCCTCATGTTCTCCTGCGGCATCAGCACATTTATCATGGGCGCGCTGACCGGCGGCTTCTTCGGCGATTTCCTGCCGCAGCTGGCAGGGATCATCAACCCCAATACGACGTTCAAGGCGCTCCCCTCGCTCTTCACCCCGCTTGACGACACGATCACGATCCTCATCGGCGCCATGGCGCTCGGCTTTGTCCAGATCGTGACCGGCATGGCCATCAGCTTCGTTGAAAAGCTCAAGAAGGGCGAGATCATGGACGCCATCTGGGAAGAGCTGACCTGGTGGGTCGTGTTCGCAGGCATCGCGTGCATGGCGCTCGGCGTGACGAACATCGTTTTGTACGTCGGCATCGGCATGGTCGTGGTCGGCTCCGGCTGGAGCGCGAAGGGCTTCGGCAAGGTCACGGCGATCTTCGGCTCGGTCTACAACCATGTGACGGGCTACTTCGGCGATATTCTTTCGTATTCCAGACTGATGACCCTGATGTTGGCAGGTTCTGTCATCGCCTCGGTCTTCAATACGCTCGGCGCGATCCCGGGGAACGTGGTGATCTTCCTGATCGTGTCGATGCTCGGCAACGGACTCAACTTCGCGCTGAACCTGCTGAGCTGCTACGTCCACGATCTGCGTCTGCAGTGTCTGGAATACTTCGGTAAATTCTACAAGGACGGCGGCAGGCCGTTCAAGCCTCTGGCAATCAATACAAAATACGTGGATATTCAATCTTAAGGAGGAACTCTATCATGCAAGCATTTTTTGACGCTTTCGGCGGTCTGGCTCTGGCGCTTCTGGGCGCGGGTCTTGCGGCGGCGCTGTGCGCCATCGGTTCGGCAAAGGGCACCGGCATGACCGGTGAGG
>ERZ827168.1876-NODE-1876-length-26735-cov-4.741567_pt1 | contig 26735 bp, 14 predicted proteins | sample MGYA00519868_ERZ827168 | MGnify/ENA primary metagenome ERZ827168 (study PRJEB31778, sample SAMEA3449271) | human gut metagenome | biome: human gut; feature: human-associated habitat; material: faeces | place: United Kingdom | collected 2010/2012 ...
AACGTTCACGTCTTGTAAGGACTATGATGACGACATCAAGGACTTGCAGGGACAACTGGACAAGAAAGCTTCACTTGATGACCTGAATGCAAAAGTTGCTACTTTGCAGACAGCCGTAGATGAAGCCAAAACTGCCGCAAACGAAGCCAAAGCCAAAGCTCAGGAAGCTCTGGATAAGGCTGGTTCAAGCGAAGGAGGAGTATCTGAAGCTGATTTAGAGAAATTACAAGATGCTTTGGAAAAAGAAATGGAAAAGCTGGCATCTTTAGAGGTTGTTGATACTAAGATCAAAGAACTGAAGGAGAGTCTGGCAAGTGAGTTTATTTCTGAAGCTGATTTGAAGAAATTGGCTACAGATGTCGAAACTCTGAGTGTTAAAGTTATGGCTTTGATTGGTCACCGATTGACCAGCCTTACGCTGATTCCAACTACGCACATCAACGGCATTCCTTCAATTGAACTGCTGACACTGACGTATACACCGCAGGTTTTTGCTGCCAAGAACTATGCTGACCACGAAGCAGACCCGTCTAAGCACACTGATCGCCCGGTTTTGGACCACACTGCTGTAAAGGGCGCCAAGGCACTCAGCATTTCTACCGAAAAGAATGAGGTAAGCTACAAGATTAGCCCGAGCATCGGTGTGATGAAAGAAGATGTTAAGCTTCCTATGTTTGAATGCTTTACCTCTCAGAACGTAACAAAGGCTGCTCCTGAACTTTCTCAGAACAAGCCTCTCGAAGTTGTAGACTACGATGTAAAAGACGGTGTAATGACTGTTCTTTATAAGAAGAATGCAGATTACGTAGGCAAGAGCATCGGCACAACCAGTAGCGCTCACGGTGAAGGTAAACTTGAAAAGTTCTGGATGGCTTCTCTGAAGACTCCTATTGCTGACAAAAACCTGACAGATGCTGAGAAAGAAGCTGGTAAAGACGTATTTGTAAATTCCGAATACAGCCGTATCGAAGAATCTACTGTATATCCTTATTTGGCTAACAAGAAGATTGACTTCACGAAGGACTTCACGACTGATTTTGCAGACGAAATGCAGGATGGTAAATACGTTCATTATCATGACTCTCTCTGCTTGTATAAATCAGGCAACGAACAATTGGTTGATGTTAAGCAGTCATATGACAGTCCACTTGACTTGAGAACGTTGGTTACTGTATGCTATACTTATACTGACAAACAACACGCTTCTCACAAGGAATTGACGAACTACGCCGACTATGGCCTGGAATTCCGTTTCTCTTTAGCAAAAGCTAAGTATCTGCAAGGTGACCGTAAGACTGACGAACAGGCATTCGGCCGCATCTTGTCTGACGGCTACACGCTGAAGTCTGAAGTTTACGACGTAGAGTTGGGAGATACAGAATATTCCAAGACTTCCATCGGTCGCGAACCTATCATTCGTGCTGAATTGTGGGACAAGAATAATGGCAACATGATTGCTGTACGTTATATCAAGATTCGTTGGACCGGTGAAAAGGATCAAACGATTGCTGCTATTACATTCCCGAACGATACTGTAACTTGCAAGGATATGTTCCAGCAGTTGTTCTCTAAGGAAATGAACGAGAAGATCTATCATATGGTTAAGTTTGACGGTGGTCAGAGTATGAGTAAGACTCAGTTCCACAGCATCTATACAGATATGGAGATCCTTGAACTGAGAAAAGACGGCAAGAAGGTAGATTTGTCTAAATTAGCTGTTTCTAAGGTGGCTACTGACTGGAAAGAAGGTTCTGACAAAGTTGGCAAAGACGGTAAGGAAGCGATTGAAAACAATAAAGACCTTGTATTTGCTTTATTGCACGATGCTGAAGACAATACGTCTTACAACTTAGTTTGGGCTATGAACCCGAAGACTGTTGGTACATTGGCTTACAATGAGTCTACCAAGACTTATGCTTCTACATTCGAAATCGACGTTAAGTACATTGACGAAACTGGTTTGAATGGTGATATCAAGCAGACATTCAAGCAGACAATCGTTGTTCCTGCACAGAAGTTTGCATACCAAGGTACATTCTGGAAGAATGGTAAGGGCGAAGGTGTCTTCAATGTGAATCCGATTGTTTACACTACTGCAAATGACGGTGGAACACAGAAAGACCCGCATGTATATCCGGGTATTACTGACGGTTGTACGCTGAAAGACTATAGCCACATCGAAGCTGACTTGGTTAATGGCTTTGTATACGAACCGACCAAAGAAAAGCCAGCCAACTTGGCTCAATTCATCCAGTATATTCGTGAGTGTGCAGAGGTTAAGTTTATCTTTGACGAAACACGCATGAAAGACCTGACTACTTATCCGCATTTGAAAGACTTTGTCACAAGCGATGACAAAACTCAATTGTGGTATAAGACTGAAGGTACAGCAGAAGACAAAGACAAGAGTGACAACAACAACATCGGTAGAACGGATGCAGATATTATGGATTACAAACAATCTAATGATTTGGCTGCCACTATCAATAACCTGATGGGTGCTGATGCTACAGAAAACAAGAAGAACTTGCCTTGGAATTATGATGAAACATTAGGTAATAGCGTAAATGAATGCTCCAGTATCATCCGTCTCCACGAAAAAGATAACTTGAACGGTACTGATGCCGCCCTTAAGTTGATTGGCAAGGAGGTTCCTGTACAGTTAGTTGTTGCATACAATGAATACAATGTCATTCCGGTTCAGGAATTCAAAGTACACTTCATCAACCCGTTGACTATCGACGGTTCTATCAGCGACAACTTCGTTGATGCTGAAATTGACGGTAGCTTCTTGAGCGTTGCCAAGAACTTCACATTCACTGACTGGAATAATAAGCCGGTAGCTGCTGCTGTAGCTGACAAGGCCACTGGTGATGAAGTTTATGCACATGCTTTGTATGACTACTATGCTGTACGTGAAGTTAAGTTCTTGACTGATAAGACCACTACCAGCTTGGCTTGGAATGCTGCAACCAGCACTTATGAGCACAAGGAGGGTACTACTGACGGTAAGTTGCCGACCAATGCTTCATTGAAGATGATGAACTGGGATGAGACAAAAGCTAAGTCTACTGCTACAGAAGCTAAAGCTGACCCGACTCACTTGGCATACTTCAACAACCATGGTACTCCGGTTAACGTTGACTACAACATGTTCCTGACTGTAAATGTCAACTACAAATGGGGTGTATTGAGCAAGGATAACCTGAAAGTCATCGTTAAGAAGGCTGCCGGTACACCGAGTGCCAAATAATTAAGAAGAGATTCTTGATATAATTTAATAAAAGGGACGTCCTCTTGCAGGGCGTCCTTTTTTTCAATCTTTCATTTATAAATATCAGATATGAAGAAAATACTATTCATTTTGACTGTGTCAGTTTCACTCATCTGCATTTCTTCATGTAAGAAGTCAGCAGCTACACATCCTTTTCCAGGCAAATTCGTTACTGAAACCGGTATCCAATTCGACCTTCGAGCCGACTCCACCACCCTGATTCAATATGATGATTCCAGTTCGTACGAGGGTACATGGAAAGTCTATAATCAAGGAGATACACTAAAGTATGCCACTATTGAGTTTGCCGGTTACTTTAACTATTATTATCTGCGTAATGGTAAACTCTATCGCAATGAACATAATATGATACGTCAAGCTCTTGGTGAAGAAATTGAATATCAAGATTAAAACAGAAAATGGCTATTACTATTCCTCTATTCTTTGGATGAGGAAAAGAATAGCCATTTCATATGATAGTCAACCACACATTTCCAATAATAATCGTTTTATGATTATCATCTTATGATTATCGTGATATTTTCCTTATATTTGCGTGTAAACTCAATAATCATATGAAAAATCCATTTGTTACGAACGGCTATGTATCACCGGAATATTTCTGTGACAGAGAGAAAGAAACGGCTAAAATTGTCTCACTTTTGACGAATGAGAACAACATTGCCTTGATTTCTCCACGCAGATTAGGCAAAACAGACTTGCTGCGGCATTGTTTCGGACAGCCGGAAATCAAGGAGCATTATCACACTTTTATCATCGACATATATGCCACAAGCTCTGTACGCGATTTTGTGAATGTTTTCGGTAAGGCTGTGCTGGATGAACTACGCCCAAAAGGAAAATCCGTATGGAGTACCTTCTTGAATGTACTGGCCTCCCTTCGTTCCGAAATAACATTCGACATGAACGGACAACCTACGTGGGGAATCGGTCTGGGAGCTATAACCAATCCCTCTACAACATTGGATGAGATATTCTCCTATCTGAACAATGCCGGAAAACCTTGCCTAATCGCCATCGATGAATTCCAACAAATAACCAAATATACAGATGACCCCAACATAGAAGCGGCATTACGGACACATATACAACGCTGTTCCAATGCCCACTTTGTCTTCTCCGGGTCCCATAGGCATCTGATGGGGGCAATGTTTACTTCTCCGGCACGTCCATTCTACCAATCAGTCACATTGATAAACCTGCCTCCCATTTCTGTTGATAAATACGTGGAGTTCTGTCTTAAGCACTTTGAACGGGCAAGCAAACGCTTGGATACATTAGTGGTAACAGAGCTATATGAGCGCTTCAATGGTATAACTTCGTATATGCAGAAGGTTATGAACATTTTATTTTCCATGACCGGAACTGGAGAAATATGTATCCCCTCAATGATAGATACTGCCATTAACGACCTTCTGGACTTTTCTGCCGACACCTATGATGCCTTATTATATCAGATGCCCGAAAAGCAGCGTATTGTATTTATGGCAATTGCGGCAGAAGGGAAAGCCAAGGCTATCTCGAGCGGTGACTTTGTACGTAAATACAAGTTACAATCTGCCAGTTCTGTCTCTTCAGCTGTAAAAGGACTACTGGAAAAAGACTTTATTACGTATGATAAAGGCATTTATCAGGTATATGATCAGTTCTTTCAACTTTGGTTGCAAAGGAACAAGCTTTAATGGTTTCTTCCTTGAATCTTATATTCATTCAATTTATTTGTAATTGCAGGGTAAACCATTTATAAACAATTTAGAAATGCAGCAGGCTCTGTCTATGCAAAATATGATTATAAGACTAAAGTAAATACCTTCAATATGGTTCCAACGGATAAAATGTTGTAGCAAATCATTGTTGCTTGAAGGATAATAACTATCTTTGTTCTAAAGACTCGGAATATGGATAGTAAAGTAACCTATTGGATTGAGATGTCAGATTATGATTTGGAAACAGCGAATGCAATGCTGCTTACAGGCCGTTATCTCCATGTCGGTTTCATGTGCCATCAAACAATAGAGAAAATTCTCAAAGCATATTAGACTAATTGCTTAATGGAAGTTCCTCTAAAGATACATTCACTATCCAGGCTTGCGGAGAGAACGGGATTGGACAAGCAATTGTCGGAGGGGCAGTTAGACTTTATAGACAAGCTTGAACCTCTTAATATAGAAGCCCGTTATCCCTCTTATAAAGAAAGATTAATGAAGAGCTTAACCAAAGAATACTGTGCTGAACTTTTGAGCCAAAGAGTTGCAATTATGGATAAGGAACAAGCTATAAACCTTGCCAAACGCTATAAGGAAATGGTAGCGGAGAAGTTGCCATTAAAGGTCCTTTATCTTTATGGTTCGTACAGTAAAGGAAATTATAGAGCAGACAGCGATATAGATATTGCTGTGATAGTAGAACGCCTGGATGACGATTATTTTAAAGATACTCCTCTATTGTGGAAACTTAGACGCAAGATAAGTAACCTTATAGAGCCAGTCCTACTTACAGAAGATATGGACAATCCTCTTTATTGTGATATTAGAAAAACTGGAATTCTAATACAATGAAGTCTTGTTTATCACATGCCATCTATTTCTATAATTTATATTCTTTTTTACTTCCAACGCATATTCTTCTTCTAAATCTTCGTACCATACCAAGTACTGCGAAATACATACCTGAGCGTTTTTCTCTTACTTATTCCCTTCTTCATCCAATCCCTATCATGACTTAAACATTTTTCTCTTGCAGCAATAATCACTTGATATTGCAAAAAATGAAGAATATGAAATCATTGTATTTGCAGCTATAATTGTATATACTTGTAAGGTAAACCTTTTATAAATAAATTGGAAATGAATAGAAATGAAATTACCTTACAAGAGATGTTCTCCTCAGTCATCGGGGAACTCCGGGAAGGCGGCAGGTGGGGGACGGCACACATCTACCAGTCAGCGGTGAATGCATTCTCGGCATTCACCAAATGGCAACCGATGCCCATGCGCAAGCTGAGCCCGACCGTACTGAAGAGATTCGAAAACTTCCTCAGGCAGAGGAACTGCAGTTGGAACACCGTATCCACCTACATCAAGACGGTACGCTCGGTGTATCATCGGGCAGTGGACAGAAAGTACATACGGTATGTACCCAGACTGTTCGAGCATGTATATACCGGCACACGGGCGGACAGGAAGAAGGCGCTCGAAGCATCCGACATCAGCAGCCTGGTAAGGGAGACGGAAAGGAGCCTGCAAGGAGGGACGCTCCCAAACACACAGCAGAGAACAAGGATTTTCTTCGTACTCATGTTCATGCTCAGGGGCATACCCTTCGTGGACCTGGCGTACCTGCACAAAAGGGACTTGCAGGGGAATGTGCTGTCTTACAGAAGGCGGAAGACGGGACGGGCGCTGACCGTGTCACTCACACCCGAAGCCATGCAGATGGTCAGGATGGTGGCGAACAGGAACCCCGACTCCCCCTATCTGTTTCCCATCCTGCAGAGCGAGGAAGGCACGGAAGCCGCATACCGGGAATACCAGTCGGCACTCAGGGGATTCAACCAGCGGCTGGCAGTACTCAGGCAGTGCCTGGGAATGCAGTCGGCACTCAGTACCTATGCAGCCAGACACACCTGGGCCACAATGGCTTACCATTGCGAGATACACCCCGGAATCATATCGGAAGCCATGGGACACTCCTCCATCACGGTGACGGAAACCTATCTGAAGCCTTTCAGCAACAGAAAGATTGACGAGGCCAACCAGAGGGTAATTTCTTTTGTAAGAAGCGGAGCGTGTACAGTATAAAAGACGTTACTTCTTTTGATAGGATAGAATAGATTTGTCGCACATTTTCCGGAATCTTCAAAATGAGTTTTGAGGAACGGAATGGTGTTGTCTTTACGGAGCTCCCATCGGTGCTATCAATGGACTGTCATTCAACCTTTTGAACTGAAAAATACATACTTTCATTTTTTGAAAGCCTCATTTCATCACTTTCCCACTGTCACTTTTCTGGACTTCCAATCCTCTTTCCAATATCCCAACGGACTGATTTTTACTATTCCAAACAAAACCGGTCTATTTTCTCCTTATTCCCTGATTATTAACGGAATTAACAGGATTTCATTACCTGCGAAGTAACGGAAAAAATCATATAATCAACAACTATGTGAAAGGGAATGAAAATGAGAGATTATTCACTTTTTTATTTTTTAAATTTATAAATTTAAAGTTTTCAATTATGAACAAGAAGTTTCTAAGTGTAATCCTGTTCAGCGCCTTAATGGTGGGCACTGCAGGAACGTTTACGTCTTGTAAGGACTACGATGACGACATCGATCAGATCAATAAGGAGCTGACCGACATCAAGTCTTCATTAAGTGCTTTGCAAGCAAAAGTTGACGCTGGTAAATATGTAACCAACGTAACTAAGAGTGGTGATGGTATTGTTGTAACCTGGAATGACAATTCAACCAGCACAATCGAAACCATTAAGGGTGACAAGGGTGACAAAGGCGACAAGGTTGAAATCACAATTGATCCTACCACTAAGAACTGGAAGATTGACGGTATAGATACCGGCATTTGTGCAGAAGGCAAAGATGGTGGAGCTGGTACTCCAGGCGCTCCGGGAGCAGCTGGTAAAGACGCAAAATCTCCTACTATCAGCGAAGAAACTGGCAACTGGGTAGTTTATGCATGGGATTCCGAGAAACAAGAGTATGTAGGTACTGATACCGGTGTTTCCGCTAAAGGTGCAAGCGCTTATGTTGTAGATAAAGGTAACTATTATGAATTGAACGTTGCCGTTGATAAAGCCGGAAGTGCTTATACAACTGTTAAATTGCCAAAGACTCCGGTAGTGATTACAGAGATTGAAGTAATGGGACAAGTTGTTACCAAGGACAATGGTAAAACTTACCAAGTTACAGATTGGAGCGAGCCTATTTCTTATAACTTCGTGTTGGCAACTAAAGCTAATGCCGACAAATGGAACAAGCTGGATGGTGCCAAGAAACTGAAAGAAGGTCAAGCATTGTCGACACTATCTAACGGAAATCTGCTGGTTCGTATCGCACCGGCTGCTTTGGATGCAAGCGAATTCTCATTCAAGATGGTAAATTCCAAGCTAGGTGAAGCTCCTATGACTTTGGGGACTCCCACAGCTTTCAATGGTTTACTGACAAGAGCTGTTTCTGGCAATGGTTTGTGGGCTATGCCTCTCTCTGCCAACGAGGGTGAAACATATAAAAAAGAAGCTGATTACAAAGCTAAATTCACAGTTGACAATAAAGCTATTGCATACGCTTTGCAAGAAGCTGATGGATTTACTACATTGTACAATCTTTCATTTGAATTCAATGAAAACATTGATTTGGCAGCCAAACCGATAAAGCTCAATGACAAAGCTATTGACTCTGCAACCGATCAGGATAACACGAAGGTAACGCCTGCTACTATCGGCGAACTGCTGACTGTGAAATTCGACAATCCGCAGAATGTGTATGATGCTTACGTAGAAATCGATGAAGCTACTATTGTACGTTGGGGCATTACTGACATTGACGGTCTTAGCTTCAAGATTGGCAAGTTGGCTGACAACATTACTACTACTTACTTCCCGATTACAATTCATTATGTAGCATTGGATGGTAAGGTAACATCTACGCCGACTAACGTTAAACCAGCCAAGAGCTTGAGCGGTGTAACGACTCTGCCGACTCAAAACTTTGAAATCTCTGCAACCGCAGCAAACAACAAAAAGGATTACTCTCTTGCTCCGATGTTCGAAGATTTGGCTGGTAACGCATTGGTTCTGTGGAAAGCAGATGTTGATATAGCTAAAACAAAAGATGCAATAAAAGTTTATCGCATTAACGCTAATGGCACTACAACGGAAATGCCTAACGTAACTGTTGTATTTGACAAGGACAATAAAGATCTCACTAAGTTGACTATTAATGTAGATGATGCTAGAAGTACAGCTTACGAACTTGACAAGAACTATTATGCTGAAATCAAATTCTTGGATCAGAATAGCGAAGTATTGAATACCGTTAAGGCTCCGTTCACTTTGTCAATCCCTGCATTGTCTAAGTTCCTCGTTAAGGAAAATGTTGTATTCGGCACTACTTCTACAGGTAAGGCTTACATGAATACGGAAGACCTTGTTACTCCTGCAGCAGGCACTCCATATGCATCACGTTACGCATTCAAACATGCATTCAACAAGTTTGATAATGTATATGCCAATAGCTCTACGATTACATTTGCAATCGATCCTGCACAGAAGATTAACAACGTTGCAGTTGCAAATACCCATGCTAAGTTGACTGATGCAAGCACTAGTAATGTTGCAATCGAATTGATTGGTGATAAAGCTTACCATACACCTATCAACATCGTTATTTCAGATGCTAAATATTTGGGTATCTATGCATACGGTGAAACTGAACGTGCTGCCAATGCATTCAAACTGGATGTAATGAGCCCGATTGAACAAGGTACTGTAGAAGCTGCAAGTGCTGCCGGCATCAGTGTAGTTGCAACATCTGAAGGCGTTGCTAAGTTGTACGAAAAAGACTTTAAGGCTGCTACATATGCTGGTATTGCCTATAAGATCTTCAAAGACAAGTTTGCTGCGGGAGATACTGAAGCATCACTGTACACAAGCCCATACATCTCCGATGTTACATTCGAATCTGCCAATACCAACGTATTTACGGTAGAAAAGAATGGTGTAGGAGCCAAGAAGAACGGCAACAAGGTTGAGGAAGGCTATGTAGAAGTTACTCCGAAGAATGCCGGATATGACACTACTGAAAAACTGAATGTTACAGTAAAAGACATCTGGGGCTATACAAAGAAAGCTGATATCAATGTAACAGTTAAACCAAATTCTGCAAACTAAAATATAAACAGAATCGGTCTAACCTTTACAAATAGTAAAGACGAGTTAAGGGTGTGCTATTTTTAGCACACCCTTTCTGTATTCTCCATGTTTCATCATTACTTTGATATTTCAGTTAATTTATACCCGAAAAGATATAATCTCTTTCTCCTTTAATCTTTTTATACCCTTATGGGTGTAATAACGAAAATATATTCTATCTTTGTACCCCAAAGGGTATAAAAATGGAATATACGGAACAAACAACATTATCCAAATATGTAAAAGCGATGCGTAAGCAGTACAATCTGACCCAAGTGGAACTTTCGGAAAAGTCAGGAGTAGGCTTGCGCTTTGTCCGTGAATTGGAACAAGGCAAACAGACGCTGCGGTTGGACAAGGTAAACCAGCTACTGTCTTTGTTTGGCAGCGAAGTTGGCGCAGTACCTATAACTAAAACTGACGAATGATGAAGCAGGCATTGATAAATCTCCGAGGAATAAAAGCCGGTATCCTCACAGAGGATGAGGATGGCTATACCTTCCAGTACGATACGGAATTCCTGCAGTCGGATGTTGCAGAAGCTGTCAGTCTCACATTACCCTTGACAGAGAAAGCCTATCACGACAAAGTGCTGTTTCCTTTTTTCGACGGGCTGATACCCGAAGGATGGCTGCTTGACATTGCGGAAAAGAACTGGAAAATAGATGCACGTGACCGAATGTCACTGTTGCTGGCGTGCTGTAAAGACTGTATCGGTGCAGTGGGTATCGAACCTATAAATGAGGAGGATTAAAAATGGCAAAATGTCTGTATTGCTACAAAGAACTGAATGGAAATGAGAGGGATTTCCACAAGGCTTGCTCAAAAAAGATATTCGGGACACTAGAGGCGCCTATATTGCCTTATACGCACAATAATCTCAACGATTTGGCAAGGCAGGTAATTCGCAGTCAGACCACACTGACCGGAGTGCAGGCCAAATTATCATTGGATATCAACAAAGGAAGTAAAAACGAGCCTGGACGATTTACGATTGTAGGCTTATGGGGGCGCTATATTTTGAAGCCGCAAACCGAACGGTTCGGTAATCTTCCCGAATTAGAGGATCTGACAATGCATCTTGCGGAAATAGCCAAGATACGAGTTGTGCCACATAGCCTCATCCGCTTTGAGGATGGTGAATTATGCTATATCACCCGGCGCATAGACCGCACGAATGAAGGAGGAAAATTGGCTATGGAGGATATGTGCCAACTTTCTGAAAAACTCACTGAACAAAAATACAAAGGTTCTTATGAGCAGATTGCGAAGCTAGTGCTGAGATATTCATCCGCTCCCAAATTGGACCTGGTGAATTTCTGGGAGCAAGTCGTCTTTTCATGGATAACCGGTAATGCCGACATGCATTTGAAGAACTTCTCGCTTTATAGTCCCCAACAAGGGGTATATACGCTCACACCAGCATATGACATGCTGTCTACCGCATTGGTGATGCCTGAAGACACCGAAGAACTTGCACTTACACTAAACGGCAAAAAACGTAAATTGAAGAAGGCTGACTTTGTTATGTCCATGCGGGCGTCGGGATTGGACGAAAAAGTAATAGAAAACCTCTTCAAGAAACTCTTGAAAGTAGAAACCAAATGGATGGAGTTCATCAGTCTCTCTTTTCTACCGGAGGAGATGCAAATATCATATAAAGACATGATAAGCATAAAACTCAATATGCTGAAATGATATGAAACCCAACAAGGATTTCCTCTTTCTATCACCCTTCTCTCTTTACTTCAATCCACCTTCTGAAGAAAGGATCATCCAGTTCATACCCCTCATTACGTATCACATATCCTTGTTGTCCAAGTCGCTTCAAACTACTGAAGGCAGTACTTGGAGAATCAATACCGACACCTTGTAGAAAAGGAAGACTGGACGGAGTCCCCATCTGCATAGTTAAGCCTATCAAGACTTTTTTATCTGTTTTATTGAAAGTGCTCCATAAACGTTCATAATCCATATCGTGTACATGAGTCAACTCCGTAATGGCAGTTTCCACCAAAGCATCACTATAACCGTTTTGTTTCCAGTTATTCCATGTCTGGTAAGCCAGTTGCTGGGTGTAATAGGGATGACAATTGGTGAACGACAGAATGCTGCGGCCTATCGTTTCAGCATCCATATCTTTACCTAAGAGAAGAAAGCCATTCTTGAGGAACTCATAGAAGTCATCTTGAGGAATCTTACCCAACTTCATCAAATATCCAAAATGATAGAAAGGAGATTTCTTTTTCTCAAAGATTTCCTGCATCATCGATTCCTGACTACCTAAGAAAATGTAGTTGGCATGATTGTAAGTCTGTAGAATAGACCTCAGTTTTTTATCCAGATTCTTGTCCAATGTACGTATTTCTTGGAATTCGTCCAGTACTACAATCGGTTTCTTGTGTGGATTCTTCATTCCCAATTTATCAATCAGTGTGAATACATCCTCCAACAGAATGAAACCATCCATTGACGGCTGAAATGAAACTTCTATACCATCCGTCATGGGATTGGTTGAAATGGTGGGAATAAAACGAAAATGAGTGATGAGATGCTTCAGACGTTCCATAGGATATTGTTGAAGCACAATCCGCAATAATCGTGCAGCAAAGTCAGCAGTGTCTGTTACCAACTGCAGGTTCAACTGAAAAACGGGACGTGACAATCCTTTCGTTACTTTTTGAACGAGGCTGGTCTTGCCGAAACGTCGTGGGCTAATAAGTATCAGGTGATTCTCACTTGCAAGTATCTCTCTTACTTTTTCTTGTTCCGCTACTCTATCCGTAAAGTATTCACCGTCTACAATTGTACCGAATTTAAATGGATTATTCATATTGCGACTTTTTTCAATGCGACTTTTTTCGCAAATATAAGAAATATATTTGAGTTCATTCTGAAAGACTGGCTAAAATGAAGAAATACATTATAAGCTTCTGTTTTGCTTCATTTTATTGTATATACTTGTAAGGTAAACCCTTTATAAATAAATTGGAAATGAATAGAAATGAAATTACCTTACAAGAGATGTTCTCCTCAGTCATCGGGGAACTCCGGGAAGGCGGCAGGTGGGGGACGGCACACATCTACCAGTCAGCGGTGAATGCATTCTCGGCATTCACCAAATGGCAACCGATGCCCATGCGCAAGCTGAGCCCGACCGTACTGAAGAGATTCGAAAACTTCCTCAGGCAGAGGAACTGCAGTTGGAACACCGTATCCACCTACATCAAGACGGTACGCTCGGTGTATCATCGGGCAGTGGACAGAAAGTACATACGGTATGTACCCAGACTGTTCGAGCATGTATATACCGGCACACGGGCGGACAGGAAGAAGGCGCTCGAAGCATCCGACATCAGCAGCCTGGTAAGGGAGACGGAAAGGAGCCTGCAAGGAGGGACGCTCCCAAACACACAGCAGAGAACAAGGATTTTCTTCGTACTCATGTTCATGCTCAGGGGCATACCCTTCGTGGACCTGGCGTACCTGCACAAAAGGGACTTGCAGGGGAATGTGCTGTCTTACAGAAGGCGGAAGACGGGACGGGCGCTGACCGTGTCACTCACACCCGAAGCCATGCAGATGGTCAGGATGGTGGCGAACAGGAACCCCGACTCCCCCTATCTGTTTCCCATCCTGCAGAGCGAGGAAGGCACGGAAGCCGCATACCGGGAATACCAGTCGGCACTCAGGGGATTCAACCAGCGGCTGGCAGTACTCAGGCAGTGCCTGGGAATGCAGTCGGCACTCAGTACCTATGCAGCCAGACACACCTGGGCCACAATGGCTTACCATTGCGAGATACACCCCGGAATCATATCGGAAGCCATGGGACACTCCTCCATCACGGTGACGGAAACCTATCTGAAGCCTTTCAGCAACAGAAAGATTGACGAGGCCAACCAGAGGGTAATTTCTTTTGTAAGAAGCGGAGCGTGTACAGTATAAAAGACGTTACTTCTTTTGATAGGATAGAATAGATTTGTCGCACATTTTCCGGAATCTTCAAAATGAGTTTTGAGGAACGGAATGGTGTTGTCTTTACGGAGCTCCCATCGGTGCTATCAATGGACTGTCATTCAACCTTTTGAACTGAAAAATACATACTTTCATTTTTTGAAAGCCTCATTTCATCACTTTCCCACTGTCACTTTTCTGGACTTCCAATCCTCTTTCCAATATCCCAACGGACTGATTTTTACTATTCCAAACAAAACCGGTCTATTTTCTCCTTATTCCCTGATTATTAACGGAATTAACAGGATTTCATTACCTGCGAAGTAACGGAAAAAATCATATAATCAACAACTATGTGAAAGGGAATGAAAATGAGAGATTATTCACTTTTTTATTTTTTAAATTTATAAATTTAAAGTTTTCAATTATGAACAAGAAGTTTCTAAGTGTAATCCTGTTTAGTGCCTTAATGGTTGGTACTGCAGGAACTTTCACGTCTTGTAAGGACTATGATGATGACATTGATCAGATCAACAATGAGTTGACTGGTATCAAGGCTTCAATCAGCGACTTACAGGCAAAAGTGGGCGATGGTAAGTTTGTTACCAACGTTGTGAAAAATGGTGATGGTATTACAATCACTTGGAGTGATAATACTACTAGCACCATTGGAACCATTAAAGGTGATAAAGGGGATAAGGGTGATGCTGCTACAATCACCATCGATCCAGTTACTAAAAATTTCATCATCAACAACGAAGATACCGGTATTTGCTCTGAAGGTAAGAATGGAGTAAACGGCATCAATGCTAAAGCTCCTTCTATCAGTAAGGAAACCGGTAATTGGGTGACTTACGAATGGGATGCTGAAAAGAATGACTATGTCGGCACTGATACTGGCATTTCTGCCATGGGAGCAAGTACTTATGTCGTAGATAAGACCAGCTACTGGGAACTGCACGTTGCAACGAGTGAAAATGGTGAAGGCGAACCTGCTGTCATCAAATTACCCAAAGCCGCATCTATTACAAGCTTGAAAGCGGTTTCTATTGATGACGGTCAGATTAAAGCTGCTAATGTTACAATGAGCTATGGTAAGGCATTGGGTGCTGATGTGAAATTTAATAATGTAACATATAAGAAAGACGCTATTTTGCTTTCACAGACTAGTACATTAAGTGCCATTGTAAATCCTCAGGATGCCGATGCCACTAAATATGCTTATGTTTTGTCCGATTCAAAAGGTAATATGCCTTTCAAGGTGACTAATCCGGTAGCTAACATGACTGAAGATGCATTGACTCGTGCAGCTTCAGTGAACAAGGGTGTATTCGATATGACTGTAGAGTATCTTTCTACAGCAAATTGTGGTAAATCTGCAGGAACTTATGCTTTAACGACTGAAACTGCCGACGGTTTGGTCGCTTCCGCATATGATGTAAAAGTGACAGAAAAGGCTGTTAATACAATTGCTGTAACTAACCTGAAAGCTCTTTCTGTTGACATCAATAAGGAACTTGATTTAATCGGATGTTTCAAAAATGCTAATGTTGCTACTGTTAATGGTGTTGCTGTTGCCGATTTGACTCCTTATATCGTTGATTACTATTTTGAAATTGCCGATAAGACTGCTGCAGCAAATCTTGGTGCAACTATATCAGGAAATACGATTAAGGCTGAAAAGGCTGGTCTTCTTGATATTAAAGTAAATTATCTGTTAGTGAATGGAACTGTCGCAGAAGCTACAACTGCCAAGACTATTGCAGTAACCTTTAAATATGTTGCTCCTTCAACAACTTTAGGTGATGTAGAATGGACAGTAAATAAAACTAATGCTGATTTCTTCTTGCCATTGGGTGATATTCAAGCAGCTTTGGCTGGTTCAACTGACACTGACCTGCCTTCTGTTGTAAAGGTTGGAAGCATTACTTGGGCAGACGGCAAGGCTCTTACTGAAAAGACAATCACAGTAAACGGTGTGAAATATGGTAAGGATGGAACTGCATTCGATGAAAGCTGGATTACAACAATTGATGCAAGCACTCTTTATGTTAAAAACAGTGCAGGTCAATATGTTTCAGCGGCTGGCTCTAAGATTCAGACCCCGTTGTACATCAAGTTCAGTTTCGATTACACTAAAGCATTCCCAGCAGAAGAAAGCTATCAAATTGTATTGGGCTTGAAGAAGAAGGGAGCCACAGTAAACGCCTTTGAAATTCCTGTTAAGGTTACTATCAAGTCTCCGGCTGAGTCAGCTGTAACTCCGTTCAGCAGACTGTCTGCTTACTTCGTTGGTGACAACGCTGTAGCTTACGGTTCAGCAGATGGTACAGATGTTACTTATAACTTGTTCAAGCTGTACAAAGACATGGGTGCTGAAAAGACCAATGTAGCGTTTACTGAAACGCTTCACGAAATTGATGGACACACTTGTACACCATGGATTACAACAACCGGTGTTGCGGGTGATATCAGCGTTAAGGTATACGACAATGCTCAGAATGCAGACAACAGAGACAATGTTTACTCAACTCGTGAAATCCAGGCTGCTTACACTGTATTCGGCAACGTTCACATCGCTAAGATTGTAGATAAATTCAACTTGACAGTTAAGTCTGAAATCAAGGAAGGTGCCTTGGAAGCTACTGCAGCTGCAAATGCTTCTGGCAATGGTGTTAGTCCTATCAAGGTTAGCTTGAAGAACATCACTGCTAAGGATGTTTACGGAGAGGCTTATAACTTGACTCAGATGTATAAGAAATCAGGTGCTAATTATGTAGCGGATACAACTGAGCCTATGGATAGTAGAATCCAAAGCGTGAGAGTTGTTTTGGCTGATGACAATGCCAAAGAATATCTGGCTATTGAAGAAGACCATAGTGGAAGTCAGTTTGCTCCGACTGAGACTGATGCTTACTCTTACTTCTCAGTAGTGAAGAAGAGCGCAGAAACTGCATTGCAGAACGATGTTCCATGTAAGGTTTCTCTCGTTGTACTTGATAAGTGGGGTGCTACCACAACCACTACTGTAACAATTACTTTGAAGAAGTAAGATATATAGTACATAGATAGACTTGAGGGTATTCCGATAAAACGGAATGCCCTCTTTTTTTCTCCAGAAATTTATTTTCCATCACTTTGCTTCCACACTTCCACCCACCTCCTGCATCCCCCTATCCATCGGCATTTGAGCTGCTGTGGAAGCAACCAAAAAAGGTGGAAGCAAAATCTGCTTCCACCTACTCAAAACGCCTAAGTTTTACCGTAACCTACTCGTCTCTACCATAATACCCCGTGCAAGGTACATAAATCGGTTGGTTGAGTTTTCCTGCATTCTCGAGTTTGCCTTCGCTGCGAAGCAGGCGAATATGAAGCTGTGCAGTAGAGTGCATCATTCCGCAGAGGCTCTGAAAATCACTGCGCGTAAGGAACTGATGCGTAGAGAAGTAGCTCGTCAGCCGCCTGTCAATCTCCTTGTCACTCAGCTTTTGGGAATGCTCATTCAGCCCCAGCGGTTTAGCTTTGATAGCGCCTATCTCATTCTTCAGCACCTGGTCGGCACGAAACTTGATGCCCTTCAGCTTAATCTTGGTGGTTTTACGTTTGGTCGCGGCAGTCACCGGCTCCGTGCTCGTCAGTACGGGATAAAAATAGCCGATACCGTCCAGATGTACCTGCCGCCCCTCGGCGAGGTCTTCCCCCATGACGTGCGACAAGGCATCCAGTACCGCCGAGACATCAGTCTCCGTCAACGAGCTGCGTTCCTGAATTCTGCGACGCAGTTCGTCGGTAGTGGTAGAGCCGTTCAAGCGGATGCGCGGATGAAGTATCTTTTCTTCCCGCTGTTTGTCTTTAGGTTCCGGGAGCTCATACCAATCGAATAAAATTGCCATAGTTCAATGTCTTTTAAGTTGTTGTACAATACGTTCGCGCCCTATGCGGAATAGGTGCGGGTTACGTACTTCATCCGTAAAAGCTTTGGGAAGAGAAACGCCTAACGGCCATAAACAGCTCTGCTTACGGTCGTCAAGCAATTGCTTCATGGCCGTAAGCAGAGCTGTTTATGGTCGTTAGGCGTCATCTATTCCCTATACAAAAGTAGACAAACAAAGGGAGAAAAGCAAAGGAATGCCTATGTTTAAAAAAAGAAATCCAAAGGTTTCCGACACCACGCTGTATAGTTTGTGGAAGCAGGCATTTATTTAATAATTATTCTGCTGAATACTTGTTTTCCGCCTCCTGATGTCGTATCTTTACGAGAATTATATTTACCCAAACAAGCTGACAAACAGAATGAAAATTACCTTGATTAGAGCAGAAAAAGAGAGCGGAAAGGAAGCCCTCAGCACCCTGGAAACGGATGCACTGATTAAAAAACTAAAAACCGAAACCAAAGCCGGACATGTATCGACCCTCCGGGCCATCCTTCCTCAACTGGAGGGCACTTGCGCCCAATACGAACATATAGACAAGCTGCCCCGCATCTATCCCGCCGTGGAATATAGCCGTACACAAGAGGGGGAACGACGGATGAAGAACTATAACGGACTCGTACAACTGGAAGTAAACCGTCTGTCGGGCATTGCCGAAGCGGAATATGTAAAGCAACAAGCCGCCCTGCTACCACAGACCTTTGCCGCTTTCTGCGGTTCCAGCGGACGGAGTGCCAAGATATGGGTATTGTTTGCCCTGCCCGACGGCACGACGCCGAAGCGGGAGAGCGATGCCACCTTGTTTCATGCCCACGCCTACCGTATGGCGGTGAAGTGCTACCAGCCCTTGCTGCCGTTTGCCATTACATTGAAAGAACCTTCCCTTACACAGAGTTGCCGCATGACTCTGGATGGATATCCTTACTACAATCCTGCCGCTGTGCCTTTCTGCTTGGAACAACCCCTCGGCATGCCCGAGGAAGAGAACTTCCGGCAACGAAAACTCGCAGAAAAGAATCCGCTGTTGCGGCTGCATCCGGACAGTAAAGCCTCGGACACCTTTGCCGTACTCTTCGAGTCGGCCCTTGACCGTGCATTCCGCGGATTGGGCGGCTGGAAACGGGACGGGGATTTACGGATACTGCTGGTGCCTCTGGCCGAACATTGTTTCAAGGCAGGCATTCCCGAAGAGGAAGTAGTCCGCCAGACATTGATGCACTATTACCGGGAAACGGATGAATTCATTGTCCGTCAAACGATTCATAACCTATATCAAGAGCTTAAAGGCTTCGGGAAAAAGAGCAGTCTGACGCAAGAGCAGGAGAGCGTTTTCCGGCTGGAAGAGTTTATGGGCCGCCGGTATGAGTTCCGCTACAACACCGTTCTGGATGATTTGGAATACCGTCAGCGCGACTCCGTCCATTTCTATTTCAAGCCTGCTGACCAGCGTGCCCGCAGTACGGTCTCCATGAATGCCCTGAAGGAGGGTATCCGCGTATGGGACCGCGACATCAACCGTTTCCTTACTTCAGACTACGTGCCACTCTATAATCCCGTCGAAGAATACCTTTACGACACCGGCCGCTGGGATGGGAAAGACCGCATCCGGGCATTGGCCGACCTCGTTCCGTGCCACAATCCTCATTGGCAGGAGCTGTTCTACCGCTGGTTCCTGGGCATGGTGGCACACTGGCGTGGAATGGACCGGCAACACGGAAACAATACTTCTCCTCTGCTTGTCGGTTCTCAAGGGTTCCGGAAATCCACCTTTTGCCGCATTTTGCTGCCACCGGAGCTGCGTTTCGGCTATACGGACAGCATCGACTTCAAGAGCAGGCAGGAAGCGGAGCGCAGCCTGGGACGCTTTCTGCTCGTCAACATCGACGAGTTCGACCAAATCAGCATCAACCAGCAGGGTTTCTTGAAGCATCTGCTGCAGAAACCGGTTGCCAACCTGCGCAAACCCTACGGCAGCACCATCCGTGAGATGCGGCGGTATGCCTCCTTCATCGGTACCAGCAATCAGAAGGACTTGCTGTCCGATCCCAGTGGCAGCCGCCGTTTCATCTGCATTGAGGTCACCGGTCCCATCGATACGAATGTCACCATCAACTACCGCCAGCTCTATGCGCAGGCTCTGAATGCCGTAGCCAAAGGTGAGCGTTACTGGCTGGATGATGCCGATGAAGCCATCTTGAAGCGGACGAACCGGGAATTTGAACAGCTCACCCCACTGGAACAACTCTTCCACAGCCATTTCCGCGCGGCAGAAGAGGATGAAGAGGGGCAATGGATGATGCCCATGCAGATTCTTTCCGCTTTACAGACAAAGACGCGTGACCGTCTGGCAATCAACAAGGTTGCCGTATTCGGGCGGACGCTCAAGAAGCTTGAAATACCGAACAAGAAGTCAAGGCAGGGGACACTGTATCATGTAATGCCGCTGGATTAAATGCTCTGCAGTAACCCCGCACAAGCATCTTCCAGAATGTCTAGCACATACTCAAAACCTTCGGAACCGCCGTAATAGGGGTCCGGTACATGGTCGGCATGGGTAAACTTTGTACAGTATTCCGTCATGCGGTGTATCTTGCTCCATTCGGCGGTTGAAGGGGCACGATCTTTCAGGTCGTCGATGTTGCGGTCGTCCATACCGATAATCAGGTCGAAGTTGTAAAAATCCTCGGTACGTACGGGTCGCGAAAGATGCGTCAGATTGTATCCACGGCGGGCGGCATGGGCACGCATCCGGCTGTCCGGCAGTTCGCCCTGGTGATAGGACAGAATGCCTGCAGAATCGATTAAAAACTCATCCGCACGTCCGGCTTCTTCTACCAGATGCTTCATGACTCCCTCTGCCGAGGAGGAACGGCAAATGTTGCCGAGGCAAACGAAAAGTATCTTCTTCATATTTCTTTAGTTACGAGTTATTTACATCGGGTCTACATCATAATACACTATCAGCGACTTGAAGCGGTCTTCCGCCACCATCTCCTTTTGCACCTGGACGAGCAGTTCGCGGGCACGGGCCATCGGGGCATTGGTTTCTATCTTCAAGACAATCTTTCGGATGAACAGGGTCTGTACGCGTGCTACGGGCGGCTTGTCCGGTCCCAGCACACGGTTGCCAAAGACGGTGCGGAGCTTGGCGGCCATAGTCTGTGCCATGAGGTCGAGCAGGGTCTCGTTCCGGTTCTTCAGGTAGACATACACCAGGCGGTAGTAGGGCGGGTAGTGGAACATCTGGCGTTCGGCAAGCTGCCCGCCTACCATGGCTTCGTAGTCGTTGGCAATGACTTGCGGGATGATGGGATGGTCGATGCTTTTGGTTTGTAGCACCACCCTGCCGCGCTTGTTCTTCCGTCCGGCGCGTCCGGCAACCTGCGCCATCAGCTGGAAGGCGCGCTCGTAGGCGCGGAAGTCGGGATAGTTCAGCATGGTGTCGGCATTGAGTATGCCCACAATGCTGACGTGGTCGAAGTCCAGACCCTTGGACACCATTTGCGTGCCTATCAGGATGTCCGTCTTGCCTTGCTGGAAATCGGAGATGATGCGCTCGTAGGCGGTACGGGTGCGGGTGGTGTCCAAGTCCATACGGGCTACGCGGGCGTCGGGGAAGAGGGCTTTGATGTCATCTTCTATTTTTTCCGTGCCGAAGCCGCGGTTGCGCAGGTCAGTGCCCTCGCAGGCGGGGCAGATGCGGGGCAGTTGGTAGGTGTAGCCACAGTAGTGGCAGGTCAGTTGGTTCAGCCCCTTGTGGTAGGTGAGGCTGACGTCGCAGTTCTTGCACTTGGGTACCCAGCCGCAGGTGTTGCACTCTATCATGGGGGCGAAGCCGCGGCGGTTCTGGAAGAGGATGACTTGTTCTTTCTGTTCCAGCGCTTCGCGGATATATTGCAGGAGCAGCGGAGAGAAGGGACCTTTCATCATCTTCTTGCGGTGCAGCTCCTTGATGTCTACGGGGATAATCTCCGGCAGTTGTATCTCTTTATAGCGTTCTTTCAGTTCCACGAGGCCATACTTACCGGTAGTGGCGTTGTGCCAGGTCTCTACGGAAGGGGTTGCCGTGCCCAACAGAGTTTTGGCGCCATACATGGAGGCGAGTACAATGGCTGCATTGCGGGCATGATAGCGGGGAGCAGGGTCTTGCTGCTTGTAGGTGTTTTCGTGCTCCTCGTCCACAATCACAAGACCGAGGTTGCGGAAAGGAAGAAAGACGGAGGAGCGGACGCCGAGAATAATGTCATAGTCTGCTTCCGACAGCTGCTTCTGCCAGATTTCCACCCGTTCGGCATCGGGGAACTTGGAGTGATAGATGCCCAGTCGGGAGCCGAATACGCGTTGCAGGCGCTCTGTGATTTGTGCAGTGAGAGCTATTTCGGGCAGGAGATAGAGCACCTGCTTTCCTTGCCGGATGGTTTCTTCTATCAGATGAATATAGACTTCGGTCTTGCCGCTTGCCGTGACACCATGTAGCAGGCAGACGTTCTTGCTTTGAAAATTCTCTAAGATGGAGTGATAAGCGCGTTGCTGGTGCTCGTTCAGCGGGTTGACGGGGATGACTTCTTTGAGGAGTGCTTTGTCTATGCGACCTATTTCCTGCTGGTAGACTTCGAATACACCACGGTCCACAAGACCGTTGAATACGGCAGGGGTGGCATAGGTGCGTTGCAGCAGTTCGGCTTTGGAGACTTCTTTTATATCTCGTCCGCTGAGGTAGCCGGAGAGTTCCAGATATTTCATCAGCAGGTCCAGTTGCTTGGGGGCACGGCGCTGCAACTCGTCGAAGAAGATGTGCAGGCGGTGTTCGTTGCGGGCGGCGGCGGTGAGGCGTACACGGGTTTCGGTCTTAGGCTTGTAGGTGCGGCGCAATTCTTCCTTTACGAAGATGGCCTCTTTGTCGAGCAGTGACTTGATGACAGAAAGTATGTTCTTGATGCCGGTCTCCTTCTCCAGTTTCGTCACGCATTGCTCCGGGTCGGCAGAGAGCATATCCAGTATCTTCTGTTCCTTCTCCGGCAGGCGGACATCGGATTCGAAATCGGGGTTGTACTCTACGATTGTTTCGCTTTCCAGCTTCAAGCCAGAGGGTAAGGCAGCTTTGTAGACGTCTCCTTGCGTGCAGAGATAGTAATCGGAGAGCCATTCCCAGAACTTGAACTGCCGCGGAAGCAGTATCGGGCGGGCATCCAGCAAAGCGGACACTTCCTTTACTTCGTATTCGGTGGGGGCACAATAGTGCACGTTGCGCACGATGGCTGTATAGTATTTCTTCCGTCCGAATGGCACTACCACCCGGCAACCGGTCTGCACTTCATCCACCCATTCGTCGGGCAGGGAGTAGGTGAAGTAGCTGTACAAAGGCAAAGGCAATATGACGTCGGCAAACTTTTTCATCGTGGGGACAAAGATAGTGGAAAGTGGAGGGAGAATGAAATGAACGGGGGCATTTTTTATGCTGAGAATAGGATAGCCGAATGAAAATGAAGGGGCAAATTTCAGAAGTGTAAAAAGGGGATATGCTGATTATCAACATATCCCCTTTTCAATTTAGAGTACTTCTAGAAGTACAGTTTTCTCTATGTTAGAGAGTAGGCTTAACTTCTACATCGATTTCTTCTATCACACTACCCCATACGTAAACAACTTCAATAGGAATACGCAGGTAGAAAGAAGAGTGAACTTTCACATCCTTATTGTTGTAGGTCACAGTACCAAAGTTTGGAACTTCTGTAGGAACATTCTCGTATGTTTGTGGTTTAGAATCAAATGTCAACAACGTTTCTGCACCAGTTTTACCAAATACTTCTTCGATAGGAACAAATGTTTCACTGTTATTCAAATTAGTCAGGATGTCTTTGTCTTCAGCTAACTTGATAGCTGTTACGTTGTAGTACTTGTAGTAATTCAAGTGCTTAGAGAACTCATTCAAACCACTGCTTGCATCCAGACGCCAATCTTTCAATACAACCAAGTCTCCTAAGTTCAATACGCTCTTACCTTCATTGTTACCATCCTCGAAGTATTTGCCTTCATTTCCGGAAATATTAACCGGACGGATAAATTTGGCATTGAATGTACCATCGGTTACAGGAACATACTGGTCACAGCCATTGTAATACTTCATATCAATAGTAGCATACAACATTTCATCTGTATCACGTGCAGCCCAGTTAAGTACAGCCTTGGCAACGTCATTGCTCTGGTAGGAAATCTTAATATTTTCGGCAATAGTCACATCATCCGATGTTTCAGTAGCAGTACCATTGTCATCAGTTTCATTTTCGCTGAGAGTTGCAATTACATTTTCATCAGAAGCGATAGCTGTGAAATCACCTTCCAATACTTCAAGAGCATGAATTTGAGTGCCGTCGGCATTTACAAACAATTCATAATTCTTGCCGTCATTCCCCTTTACGATACGCTTGTTGTTTTCTGCAGAGAATACAAACTTAACAGTCATATTTTCATGAGCAAATGATGGATATTTTTCTTCTGCATCCTCCTTGTTATATTTCAGAGCTACAGTACGTCCATAGAAATTGCTCAACAAGTCTTGTTCAATAACAGCCTTCGTTGTTGTTCCTGCATCATCCGGAGTTGCACAGTAAATGTCAATAGCCGATTTTCCCTTGAATGTTGACCAGTATTCTGCAATCTTAGCGCCTGCGGTAGAGCCTTGTGGAGTATTAGCAGTAAAGTCGATATTTTTCACTTCAACAACATACTTGATAACCACATTTTCAGGATATGTACGGCTGTTGGCAACAGCATCCAATTTAGTGTCTTCTGTTGTTTTAGTAAATACGGCATAGCCCACATAAGACTTCACTTCAAACGGAGTTGTTTTAAGCACGAATTTTACCACTTGGTTAGCTTCATTATTCTCATCGTACTCAGTTGCAGTTATCGTCCAGTCACCTACCTGATTTTCGGCATATTCGGTGGTGGCATCTTCATCGAATGCATAGATATGATGCCATTGTTGTTTGCTCAGTGCTTCCAAGTCAGCATTGTTCTTGAAGTTATAAACCTGTGCACTCATGAACTCGTCTTCAGTCTCGTACGTCCAACCTGCACCACTGTTGCATCCCAGATTTGTTTCCACTTTCTTTTCTGCTACATAATCATCCTCAATATCAGTAGAAACTTCACCTGCAACAATCAGCAGTTTAATCCATGCAGCTGCAACCAACTCGTTGTTGTTAGTTTTGTCTGTCAACTTAGCCAATACAATAGGAGACTTACCGATAGCGCTCTTGTCTACACCGCCATAATTCTTTGCATGGAAAATACCATCTTCCAAAGTCATATAATTTTCTTGCGGAGTATTGTTCACCTTATATTCCACTGCCTCAAATGTCAGTTCATATGTATCGGCATAATTGGCATAATTGAAGAATTTATGTTGAGAACCGGCAATATTACAAGTTGTAACCAAAGTCTTCAAATCAATACCTTGCTCAGAAACCGCATCATCATAAACAACATTTTGTACCAAATGATTGTTGTCAGCAGCAGGCTTATTGTCTACTCCAATCTTTGCTTTTTGTTCTTCGGCAGCAGCTAAATTCGTTGCAAAATGGCACTTATCATCCTTTGCATTTTCACTAGTTACCTCTTTATCAGCTAAAACAAGTTTCAATTCCTCTGTACGGTTTACAACACCTACATATTCTGTAGTAACCTTGTTTCCCGCTTTGGTTGTAAACTGAAGAGCTATTTCGTTCAGTTCGGGTTTTTCATTATCTTCAGTCAAACTAGAATTAGCAAACAAATTCGGGTTGGCTTCCAAAGTCACAGTAGCCAATCCTCCTTCAATAACAGTGTTTTTCCAAGTAACAAGACCCGCGTTCACACCTTTGGTCATTGTAACGGTCTTATCTAGTACATCTGTTTTAGTAATTTGTTCTTGTGTAGCAGAAGAAGGATTTACATGGAATTGAGGTGCTGCTTGATTCGGCAAATAATTTGTTTTTGCAAGTGCAACAATTGCATCATTTTTAATTTCTACCGGTTTATAGCTATCCTTGTGGAATACAATTACGCGTTCACCCCAACCTTGCAGAATAGATTCTGGAATATATTCGAAGCTTGTGATAGGCAACACATCTGAAATTCGCAGATTGATAGGAGTAGCGCTACCATATTTTATAATATAACCCAATTTGACACCGTCTTCGTCCAAAATCTCCATAGTAAGAGTAGGAACTGTGGGCAAGTCAATCTTTCCACCAGTTTTTTCATCATCGTACAATATATTGCCATCCTTATCTATGGAGAGCAGAGTAGCATCAAACCCTTTAGGCATATCATTTTTTACATCTGACGTGCTACCGTCACTGCCCTTCAAAGAGATTGTAACTTCGTCCCCATCCTTAGAAACAGACAATGTATAGGTTACACCTGCCGGAATGTCATACGAATGTGGATTACCATTTTTGTCAACGACAACTAGTTTGCCGTTCTCAATTTTTGCATCCTTCACGTAAGTTAAGTTGTCGACTGTAGTACCTAAAGTCGTCAAATCGCCTTGTAGCTTTTTAACGTCTCCAGCCAAGCCGTCAACTTGTCCCTGCAAGTCCTTGATGTCGTCATCATAGTCCTTACAAGACGTGAACGTT
>ERZ827168.1891-NODE-1891-length-26561-cov-5.588357_pt1 | contig 26561 bp, 20 predicted proteins | sample MGYA00519868_ERZ827168 | MGnify/ENA primary metagenome ERZ827168 (study PRJEB31778, sample SAMEA3449271) | human gut metagenome | biome: human gut; feature: human-associated habitat; material: faeces | place: United Kingdom | collected 2010/2012 ...
CACATCTCTTTTGCGAAAATATTTTGTCAAAATTTAGTCAAGAAAAATTGTAAGTCCGTCACCCGCAATCCTGTCTTCCTGTCACTCCCTTCCCTCTCCTCCCATCAATCATCAGCAAAAAACAAAGGTGGAACACAGGCCAACGGAGATTCTCCGCCTGTGTTCCACCTTTACCATATTCATCATCCGCACGCCGGCGCAGCACTCACTACGCCGTGCGTACAGCCTTTACATATATCCGAGCCAGCGCAGTATGTCGTTCATGTTGGCGACAATCATCAGCAACATCAGTATGATGATGCCCACATACTCGGCGCGTATCATGAACGTCTCGCTCGGTTTGCGGCGCGTAATCATCTCATACAAGAGGAAAAGCACGTGTCCGCCGTCCAGAGCGGGGATTGGAAGAATGTTCATGAAGGCCAATATGATGCTCAGGAACGCCGTCATGAGCCAGAACGCATGCCAGTCCCATACAGGCGGGAAGAGGCTTCCTATGGCGCCGAAACCACCGAGCGACTTCGCTCCGTCGGCCGAGAACACATACTTCATGTCGCCCACATAGCCCGCGAGCACGTTCCATCCGTACTTCACTCCTGCCGGGAAACTCTCGAAGAATCCGTAAGACACGTGTGTCGGTGTGTAATAACCATACATCGACTTCACGAAGAATCCGAGCTCCATTTCATCGCCAAGCGTTGCACCGGCCTTTATTGTCACCGGACGTCCACCCGCCATGCGCACGAAGGCAAGGTTCACCGTGCGTGCGGCAAGGCTGTCCACATGGTTCTGCGCGGCGGCAAGCATGTCGCGGTGGCGGCCCATCTCATACTGGAAATCGTTGTATGAGTCTATCTTCTTGCCGTCTATCTCTACTATCTGGTCACCCGCGCGCAGACCTATGCGGTGCGCTATCGAGTTGTCCATCACTGAGTCTATGCGTGCCGGGATGAACGGACGCGCGAACATCGGCTCCGCCTTCAGCATGCCGAGCAGGTTGATGTCGCCGTTGAGGGCTATCGACATCTTCTTGCCGTCGCGTATGATGTCGGCGCGGTGAGCCTCAGACAGGTCTCTGAACATGTCGGCGCCGAACTCCTTGAACTCGCCTTTCTCCGTGCCCACGAGTCTGTCGCCGTCGCGGAAACCGAGTGCCTTGGCCTCGTTGTTGAACTTCATGCCCATCGTCATGTCCTTAGGACGCACGAAGTCCTCGCCCCAGTAGAACAGGCACATGGAGTAGATGAACAGCGCCAGGACGAAATTCACCAGCACACCGCCCACCATTATGAGCAGCCGTTGCCACGCCGGTTTGGACCGGAACTCCCACGGCTGTACGGGTTGTTTCATCTGTTCGCTGTCGAACGACTCGTCTATCATTCCGGCTATCTTGCAATATCCGCCCAGAGGCAGCCATCCCACGCCGTATGTCGTCTCGCTCTTCTTGGGCTTGAACTCGAACAGGTGGAACCAAGGATCAAAGAATAAGTAAAACTTCTCCACACGAACGCCGAAGAGCTTTGAGAAAAAGAAATGGCCGCCTTCGTGCAGAAGAACAAGAATAGAGATTGCCAGCATGAACTGCAGCAGTCTTATCAAAAAAACTTCCATTATATTTATTAATATGATTTTAGTTGTTCATTAACTCTCTTGCCACACGACGTGCCTCGGCATCGGTCTGCACGTATGTGTCGTAACTCGGCGAGGCGTCGAACGCCACGCGCTCCATTGTGCGCTCTATGATGTCGGCCATGGCGGGGAAAGAGCACTCGCCGCGGCGGAAACCCTCGTTCACTATCTCGTTGGCAGCGTTCACTATGCACGGCATGTTGCCGCCACGGTGTATCGCCTCGAACGCTATGGCCAGACAGCGGAACTTCTCCAGGTCGGGCTCGAAGAACTCGAGCGGATGGCGGAACAGGTCGAGACGGTCGCCGGACAGAGGCAGACGGTCGGGATAGGAGAACGCATACTGTATGGGAAGGCGCATGTCGGGCACTCCGAGCTGGGCCTTCACCGCGCCGTCGCAGAACTGCACGGCACTGTGCACTATCGACTGCGGATGGACGAGCACCTGTATCTTCTCGGCGGGAACGCCGAAGAGCCATTTGGCCTCTATCACCTCGAAACCCTTGTTCATCATCGTGGCCGAGTCGATGGTTATCTTCGCGCCCATCTCCCATGTGGGATGCTTCAGCGCGTCGGCGGCTGTCACCGTGGCCATCTGCTCCTTTGTAAAGAGGCGGAACGGGCCGCCCGACGCCGTGAGCAGTATCAGCTCCACCTCGTTGTCGCCCTCGCCCACTATGCTCTGGAATATTGCCGAGTGCTCGCTGTCCACGGGCAGTATCTGCACACGGTTCTCCAGCGCCAGCCGGCATATCAGTTCGCCGGCAACGACAAGCGTCTCCTTGTTGGCAAGACATATCTTCTTGTGAGCCTTTATGGCGCGTATCGTAGGCGACAGACCGGCAAAACCCACCATGGCGGTGAGCACCATATCGATGGGCGATGCCTCCACTATCTGGTCGAGAGCGTCGCGGCCTGCATACACTTTTATTTCGGGAAGGTCCGAAAGCAATTCTTTCAGTCTGTCGTAATGTTCTTCGTTGGCGATGACCACCGCCGCCGGACGGAACTCGCGGGCCTGCTGTGCCAGCTGTTCCACTCTGTTGTTGGCCGTCAGGCAATAGGCTTCAAAAAGATCGTTGTGCTCTCTTATAACGTCGAGAGCCTGAGTGCCTATCGAGCCTGTAGAGCCGAGAATACATATCTGTTTCTTCATAATCTATGCAAATCAAGTAATCCTTCGGGCAGCCGCATTCTCAGCTCGCGGCGGTCGGCGTCGAAGGAATCTATCAAATCCTCATTGGCGGGTATCAGCATCTGCTCACCCTCCGGTGAGTCAACCTCAAACAGCAGGTTTGCGGTGCTGTCGTCCACCGAGCGTATTGTACCCACCGTGCTGCCGCTGTTCTCGTCGATGAGCGTGAAACCCACTATCTCTGCCCACGACAGCTCGTCGTCGGTGGAGTCTGAAAGTTTCCTTGGGAAAAAGACGGCGCACCCCGTGAGGTCGCGTGCACGCTCCTGCGAGTCGATGCCGCAGAACTTGACGAGCGCCGACGAACTGCCGTTGAAACGGTAGCTCTCCATGAAGAACGGCACCAGAATGCCGTCGATGTCGAGCACCAGATACTCGGCGTCGCAGCGGTCGAACACGTCGTCGTCGAACGCGAACGTCAGTTCGCCTCCCACGCCGTGCGGCTTGCCTATGCGCCCTATTCTGTAAACATCCTCCTGTCTTATCATATCAGCATCCCGTTCGGGTTATCTTTGCTCCGAGAGCGTTCAGACGCGCCTCTATGTCTTCATATCCACGGTCTATCTGCGCTATGTTCTCAATGCGGCTCGTGCCCTTGGCGCTCATGGCGGCAATGAGCAGCGCGATGCCCGCACGTATGTCGGGACTGGTCATGCGGCCTGCCCTGAGCTGCTTGCGGCGGTCGTGGCCTATCACCACGGCGCGGTGCGGATCGCACAGTATTATCTGCGCGCCCATGTCTATGAGCTTGTCCACGAAGAACAGACGGCTCTCGAACATCTTCTGATGGAACAGCACACTGCCGCGAGCCTGCGTGGCAACCACGATGAGCACCGACAGAAGGTCTGGCGTAAGGCCCGGCCACGGAGCGTCGGCAAGCGTCATTATGGTGCCGTCGATGAACGAATCCACCTCGTAGTGCTCCTGTTTCGGCACGATGATGTCGTCGCCGTCTATGTCCACTCTCACGCCCAGACGGCGGAAAGCGTCGGGGATGATGCCCAGGTTGCGCATCGACACATTCTTTATTCTCACGCCATCGCCCACCATCGCGGCCATTCCTATGAACGAGCCTACCTCAATCATGTCGGGCAGTATGGTGTGGCTGATGCCGTGAAGCGACTTCACTCCTATTATGGTTATGTAGTTCGAACCTATGCCGCTTATGTTCGCGCCCATGCCGTTGAGCATGTGGCAGAGCTGCTGTATGTATGGTTCGCACGCCGCATTGTATATGGTTGTGGTGCCTTCGGCCATCACCGCCGCCATGATTATGTTGGCAGTACCGGTGATCGACGCCTCGTCGAGCAGCATGTAGCAGCCCTTCAGGTGCCCGGCCTCTATGTTATAGACGTTGCGGTCGGTGTCTATCACCAGTTCGGCACCGAGATACTTGAATCCCAGGAAGTGCGTGTCGAGCCTGCGCCGCCCTATCTTGTCGCCTCCGGGCTCGGCTATGGTAGCCTTGCCGAAGCGTCCGAGCAGCGGACCCATGAGCAGCACGCTGCCCCTGAGTGCCGAACACTTCTTCACATACTCGTCGCTGCCGAGATAGCTGAAGTCCAGCTCGTCGGCCTTGAATGTGTAGTCGTTCCTCGAGTTGCGCGTCACCTTCACACCCATGTTCTGCAACAGCAGTATGAGGTTGTTCACGTCGAGAATGTCCGGTATGTTCTTTATTCTCACCTCTTCAGAAGTGAGCAGCACTGCGCTTATCACCTCGAGCGCCTCGTTTTTTGCCCCCTGAGGAGATATAGAGCCTTTAAGCGGGTGTCCGCCTTCGATGACAAACGATTCCATGATTATCTTCTTTTACGTTTGCGTTCAGTTTCCTTAACCTCCATTTTATCAAACTCGAACGTATCCAGATCCAGCTGCACCCGGCCGCCTGTGTATGCAGCCAGGTCTGAAGCCACCTTCTCGTCGTCGGCCGAACCGTTGCTCCACTGACGCAGATTGCGCTTCATCTGGTTGGCGGTAATGCGTATCAGCTCGTCGCGCTCCGGTCCGTCCTCCATGGTCTTGAGCTTGTCGAACAGCTCGAACATCATGTAGCCGTAGTGCTTCACCGGTATCTTCTTCATGGGATACTCCACCGGTGCCGGCTTCTCGGCTATCTTGCCCGCCTGACTGATGTCGCACGGATAGTCGATGTCGAGCCTGAAACCGCTCATTATGGCAAGATGGTCCCACAGCTTCTGCTGGAAGTCGGCAGTTCCCGCAGCCTGCGGAAACATGCGTTCCATTATGGCGACAATGGCATTGGCGCAGCGCTGGCGCTCGTCTCTGTCTTCCAGCGTCACCGCATAGTCTATCATGCTCTGCACCTCACGTCCGTATTCGGGCATGATGAGCTTCTCGCGCTGTGTGTTATAGTCTAAACCTTCTATGTTCATAGGTTGATATTCGTTATATGAGTTTTGACGGCTTCTTGGCAACGAAGTCCTTCAGATAGAACGGCACGAAGTATGCCACGTCCTCAAAACGGCCCTCGGCCATGCGTTTCTCGGCTATGGGCGACATCCACTTGGCCAAAGGCTTGACGTCGGGGATGAAACGCGCGTTGGGATGGTTTATCTCCTTCATGCACTTGGCAGCGCCGTTGCCGAAGAAATATACAGGTCCGCGGTCGAGATACTCGCGGTAGGTGTCGGCCGTAACGATGTCGGCACCAACGGGACGAACCTCTTTCAGTGAGCGGTCATACACGGCGGCATACACCTCCATGCGGCGGGCGTCGATCATCGGGCACAGCAGTGCGCCCTCTTCCACCTTCTCGTCAAGAAGCACCGGAACGGCCAACAGCTCGAGTGTGGGGACGGCTATCAGCTTGAGGTCGCGGCCGTAGCACACGCCCTTGGCCATCGACACACCTATGCGCAGACCGGTGTAAGAGCCCGGACCGCAGCTCACTGCCACCGCGTCGAACGGTATGGCATGGCTGTCGGCAAACGACAGTGCCTCGTCAACAAACGAACCTAACTTCACGGCGTGGTTGGGGCCGTTGAAATCTTCGTTGCTGTAGATGCAGGCTCCGTCCTGACTCACGGCCACCGAACATACGTCGGTGCTCGTTTCTATATGTAAAATACACGACATTTTGTGATTGTTGTTTTATAAAACACGTTTATGCGAAGCCGCACACGGCAGCCCCGCGGTTATCGACATTTCGTATAACTTTTGCAAAGATAATGCAAATAGAATGGTGGACAAAATAAAATCATTTATTTTTCGCATGCCGAAGCCCTAATTTTAACGCACGGACGGCATATCGGCGCAAAAACACGGAACAGTCTTACAGCATGCAGTCATGTCCATATTGTCCATACACCTTTGCGGCGCGGCACACACGGCAACTCACCGCCGGGCACAGCAAAAGACCGACGGCACAAAACAGGACAACTACATACGGAAGCATGTCAGCAGAACCGTGCTTTCTCTTTGCACCTTATTATATATATACACCTCTTGGGTAGAGGTAAGTATTTTTGACACGGGAATATGTGAGCAAAATGTAAGCTTTATTAAAAATATCCTACTGATTGCATTTTTTACCGGAAATTTGTTGGTTATTCCTAATAAAATCATTAACTTTGCCGAAGTTTAGTTGATTAATATGATTAACCTCTACCCAAGAGGCGTAACTATATATGCTTAAAATATTACAATTTAAAATAAAAATAACGTAAAAGAGGCAAACTACAAGGAAAAAACAAACCACGTACTATCTAATTGTTCTTTGAGAATCACCGGATCTATTCCGCATTTCTAGCAAGCAATCAATAGCACTCGCGTGACTATTTATTCTTGATAAGCTGAATTTATTAAATTAACAAATAAAAAATTAACGCATGATGAAAAAATTTAGACTTTTATTTTTGATCATTGCTGCTATGTTGGCGGGAACACAGGCCGGCGTGGCGAAAGATGATTGGACAGGATCAACTCCTACCGCATTAAAAAATGCCGCAGGCAACAACATCAACACACAATCTGAGGATGCAAACTTCTTCTTGTATAATGTTGGTACCGGAAAATTCCTTACCATTGGTGGACAGTGGGGAACACAGGCTGTACTCAAGGATGTAGGTTTGTTGTTGACTATGGCTGGTTCTTTTAATGACTCGGATGTTGCTTATAGCATCCACACAAAGTATTCTGTTTTTTCCACAGCTGACAATTACATTCAATTAATGGATGGTACCGATAATACTTCCGTACAAGATAAAGGTCTCTGGTATACAGACCGTACCACTGCACAAGTTGAAACAAGCAATGCGTCAAGAGATTTGGCTACATTCTATTTTCACTCTGTAGGCGGTAATAAATACAATATATATATAAGGAGTAATAGGTTGTTTTCTGGTAGTCCATACAACAACAAACGCGTTTATCTCGTTGCGCCTGAAAATGCAACAAACAACTCCAGTGTTGGTATTGAAGTGACAGATTACAATTCACAATGCAGCGACCCATCAGATCCTAACACACAGTGGATGCTTCTTTCAATGAGTGAAGTCAGAGATAACTTCAAATCAGAAACAGCAAATGCAAGTGAGGCAACTCCGGCTGATGGATCATACATCATCCGTTGTCAGAACTTCAGTAGAAATAGCGGAGATTTGAGTCAGTGGAGAGTAGGTCCAGTTGACGACAACCATCGTCTTACGACCGACTATTCTTCCACAATATTCAATGGAAAGACTAATCGAATGTTAGCTCCAGGAGAAACAATAAAATACAACGATCAAAGCGAAACCACAACCAATATTTATGTTGGAAATGGATATGCATTAAATGACGATAATTCGGATGGATATTATGATAACACAAATACTCCAATGAATGGAGATAAAAAAGAATCCCATCAGAAACTCTATGGAGGTTATTGGACAGCAAATATCCAAGGTCCAGGAACAATATGGCAGCAGATATACGTTCCTATAACAACTGCAGGATGGTATATTATCACTTGTGACGGTTTCACTACAGCTAACAAGGGTCGCGTATATCTTTTTGCAGCAACAACAACAACAAAGATTCCTGATAACGGAGCTGTAAATGTTGATTATATAGATTATGCACTTGGTGATTTCTATCCAATCAGCAAGGCGCCGGCCACATACACAGCAGCAGGTCAGATGCTTATGAATCAGGACGGTTATCAGAAGAATGCTATGATTTACATTGATCCGTCGGATTCAAAATACGAAGGAAAATCCGTTTACCTCATTATGGGTGTACAAGCAACAGGTGAAAAAGGTACAGCAGGTGAGCAGAATTCTGTAAATGATGATGCATGGACATGTATTGACAACTTTGAAGTAAAATATGCAAGAAACCAAAAAAGGTATATTATACTTGACGAGACTGCAACAAGTATAGATTACATTAACAACCAGGTTGACAAAGATCACTCTTATCCAATGCGACTTGGACGCACACTTGATAAAGACAAATGGAATTCACTGATATTACCGGTTTCTTTGACAGCACAACAGGTAAAGATCGCATTTGGTGACAATACTAAATTGTCTGTAAAAGATTCTGAGCCACAGGAGAATGCAAACATAATCGAGTTCAAGTCTGTCAATCTTAATGTTGCAGAAGACACTAAAGTATTGGACGCAGGAACTCCTTACATTATTAAGCCATCTATCGAGCCTAACCAAGAAGCCGGAACATTTACAGCAGTGGACGGATCAGAAATGAAATTAAACGAGAAACATTACCTCTTCAACCAGGTAACTCTCAATACTGAACTTACAAGTCCTGATGTTGTAAGCACCGTATATAATTGTGGAAATGCTGGAAAACTGACTTTCAATGGTACATACACAACACAGGAAAACAAGATTCCAGACGGTTCTTACCTGCTCAGTGGCGGTCAATGGTATCATATGACACTGAATGGTGAAAAAGTAGCAAAAGTTCAAGGATTCCGCACATGGCTTGAGCCTGTAAATGGTCCATCAGATGTCAATGTACAATTCTCTATCGACGGTGTGATTGACGGTGATACAACTAACTCAATCGAAGGCATTGAAAATGACATCAACTCTAAGGCAAACAACAAGGTTTACAACATGAACGGTCAGCTCGTACGCAACGGCTCAACTTCACTCGAGGGACTGCCGAAGGGTGTATATATTGTAAACAACAAGAAGTACATTGTTAAATAATTAATAAACACAGCAGATTATGAAAAAGAAATATATATGTCCCGAAATTGAGATAACCGAACTTATGAGTGAAAGCCTCATGCAGACCACTAGTATTGATAACACAGGAAACGGTGGAGCTGATGATGAAAAGCAGACTGTCATAGACAGCGACAATGCAAATATCAACGTCGGTTCCAAAGACAACAACGATATGTGGGGCAACAGCTATAATGTTTGGGAATGATAAACAAGAAAACAATCATAAAGCTGCCACATCAGGTCACGGCCTGCATCACGGACGAAGAGCCGCAATGTAGCAACATTTTATGACAAATAACTGACAAGCGAGCACTATGGAAACATTGTGCTTGCTTGTCGTTTTTTTTAGACCTAAAACAAAAAACATACACACGCATAAACTTAATCAAAATAAAAATCACCTTAATTATTAACTGACAAAGAACTGAATGTTATGAAAAAAAACAATTACCAGAAACCTTTGATTTCTGTTATTACGCTCAATGCCGAAAGTCCTTTCATGCAGGGAAGCGGAGGATCTACTACACCAAACTTTGATTTAGAGAACGCAGTAAACGAGACTCCTCCTGAAGCCGACTCGAAGCAAAACAGTGTGTGGGACAGCAAATGGTAAACGAAGCAAAAAACAGAAGCAAAAATATATGAGATTAAAGACATTATTATTGGCATTGCTGCCCGCAGCCACGGCCGTAGCACAGCCGACAGCCCAGACGCCCACGTCAGGACAGACCTATTACATCTACAACATCGGAGGCGCGGGATATCTTTCTGCCGCCGAAAACACACTCGAACTGTCCGGCAACGGCATACCCGTTACCATTTCTGATGCCGATGCCACAGCCGGCACATTCTACATGAACGCTCCAAGCGGCCGCATATCAGTGACTCCGTTCAGCGGCATCACCACCGACGGCACCGGCAGCTACGACCAGTGGCAGTTCACTCCGGTGGCAGGCAAGGAACGCACCTACAACATTTCTTATCGCATGAAGGAAGGCAACACCTTCCCTTATCTCTACATCGACGCTACGGCTCCGACAGCCGAAGCACTCAAGATGCTGCCATACGCTCCGGCCGACACCTACACCAACGGTCAATGGCTGTTCGTTGCCGAGAGCGACTATGCCGACAACACCATCGTGCTCGACGAGAATTCCGATTCGTACAGCGCACCATCAGGATCCAACCTGACCGTGAACCTCAAGCGCACATTCAGTCCGGGCTGCTGGAACACGTTCTGTGTGCCGTTCGACATCGATGCCGCACAGCTCCGCGCTGCCTTCGGCGACGACACGCAGCTGATAAGCTACACAAGCTGCGACGGCATGGTGCTCCACTTCTCTTATACAGACAAGGCTGAAGCCGGCAAACCGTACTTCATCTTCATCGGCAAAGACCACGAGACACCTGCCGACGGATATGTATTCACCGGCATCAACCGCTTCGTGACAGAGCCGCAACCGGTGACCTACGGTTCGTTCACATTCAACGGCTGCTTCAGCAAGATAACGATTCCTGAAGGCTCATACGTCATAAACGACAATACGCTTTATCACACCCAGGACCCGATGACCGTCAAAGGTTTCCGCGGCTACATCAGCTCAAGCGACGCAAGCAGCAAGCTCAACGGCTGGACCATCGACGACACTACCGACGGCATCAACGGCATTACATCCGATTCTGATGCGAACGGCAAGATATACACCATCGACGGACAGATGATGCGCGACAACGCCACAGACACCAAAGGCATGCCAGAAGGCGTATATGTAGTTAAAGGAAAGAAGATTGTCATAAAATAAAGCAAGCCAACAAATGAAAAATATATATCATGTAATTCTCACAGTCCTGCTCGGCTTCTGCTTTGCAGGCAACCTGTCGGCCGAGGACACAAAAGAAGTGCTGTGGAGCGGTTACTCGCCTAAAGGCAGCACATTCAGCAAGACATTGTCGTCAGTGGACCTGACAAAGCAAACGATACATGCCGAAATAGACCTGTCATCGTGCCAGTATTACAACACATGGGAGAATATTCTCTCTATCGGAACAAATATAAGCGAGTGGAACGGCGCGTACAACATACATCTGTACTACACACCGTCAACAAATACACTCCAGCTCAACTGGCTCGACCTTGAGCAGCAGAGCATACAGACCGATGTCGCATTGAGTAGCACAGACCTTACCGTTGACCTCACTCCGAAAGGACTTCTCATAAACGGACAGCTACAGAGCAAATACACAGCTGGTGCCATGTCTCCGCTTTACGAACAGTCATCTGTTTCTGTGGGCAGCACACAGGGCGAAACCCGCAGCTGGGCGACATATAAGGAAATCAGCGTGATCACTCCCGACGAGAGTGGAGAGGGAAGCGGCACTACTGGCGATGTTCCTGCATTGAACACAAACTATTACATCAGCATCGCAGGCAACACCAACAGCGTGCTGACAGTGAACTCTAAAGAGAACGACGCGCCGATAAACGTCGGAACACTTGCAAACACCACCAACCAGCAGTGGCTGTTGCAGTCGGAAGGCACGTCTTCTGAATATAGCTACAGACTTGTGAATGTATATTCGGGCAAAGCTCTCGACATGGCGTGCGACGGCGGATCAAAGCCACCGTTGCAGTGGACTGCCAGCGAAGGCAACAGCAATCAGCTCTTCAAGTTCGAGAAGCAGTCGGACGGAAGCTACAAGATCTGTGTTTATTATAATGGTGCCCCGTGCTATCTCACAATATCTGACGGTGCTCCAGCCCGCACAACTTACGAAGAATATGCTTCCAGCTTCATCTTCACCAAGGCAGAAGGTGGCAGCGAGCCGGACATAGACGAAGATCGTACATTCGATGTTTCGTTCATCTCTGACCAGACAAAGCTGGGCGACTATAAGGAAAAAGCTCACGCTACATTCATTCCGTATGCCACAACAGCCGACATGAAGGCCGATCCTTTCTACTCTACTCCGTGGCTCACACCGGAGAAAGCCATGACCATCAATCTGAACGGACAGTGGAAGTTCAAGTATGTTGCCGGCTCTTCATACGCTCCGGGCAGCAGCGAATTCTACGCAGCCGACTACGACGACAGTTCTTGGGACGAGATAAAAGTTCCGTTGTCATGGGAAATGGCCGGCTACGGCAAACCTGTATATACCAATGTGGGTTATCCGTTCTATAACAATGCTCCGAACGCAAACCATGGACGCGAAGAATATAACGGCGTGACCGACAACAACGCAACCGGCTTCTACCGCCGCACCTTCACCCTGCCCGAGTCATGGAACGACAAGCGCGTGTTCATCCACTTCGACGGTGTTTACAGCGCAGCAGTGGTTTGGGTGAACGGCAAGTACGTAGGATACTCTCAGGGATCCAACACCGATGCCGAGTTCGACATCACCGACTTCGTAACTCCGGGCAGCGACAACCAGCTGTCTGTACGTGTATATCGCTGGTGCGACGGTTCTTACCTCGAAGGTCAGGACATGTGGCATCTGAGCGGAATCCACCGCGACGTATATCTGGTTGCTACTCCTAAGACATTCGTCAGCGACCATTATATCACCTCAACCGACATGAACACCGAGGCCACCGGCGCAACAGTGAACGTAGCTCTGACCATCGACAACCGTGACGGCGAGACGACAAAGAAGAACATTGAGGTGGAACTGCTCGACGCCGACGGCTCTACGGTAGCAAGCATGAATCAGAATGTTGAACTGACCGAGGCTGACAAGACAAAGAGCATCACGCTCTCTACAGATAAACTCACAGGCCTCACACCGTGGAATGCCGAGAAACCTTATCTCTACACTGTCGTCGTTCGCCAGAACAACGCCGACGGAGCTGAGGAGATGGTATTCTCTACAAAATACGGTTTCCGTAACATCACACGCAGCGGCAATCTTGTCTATATCAACGGACAGCGCGTATTCTTCAAAGGTGTGAACACACAGGACACTCATCCTGAGTATGGCCGCGCCATTGACATGGAGACAATGCTCACCGATGTACGCATGATGAAGCAGGCCAACGTCAACACCGTGCGCACAAGCCACTATCCACGCCAGCCTAAGATGTACGCCATGTTCGACTACTTCGGACTCTACGTTATGGACGAGGCAGACGTTGAGTGCCACGGCAACCAGGGTCTGACAAGCACCGGCTCATGGTCCGACGCATTCGTAGACCGCAACGTACGCATGGTCATGCGCGACCGCAACCATCCGAGTGTAATATTCTGGTCGCTTGGCAACGAGTGCGGCAACGGCAGCAACATGGCAGATGCCTACAGCGCAGTGAAAGCTCTCGACAGCCGTATGGTTCATTATGAGGCAGGAAGCGCAACAAGCGGTTACTCCGACCTGTATTCAGATATGTATCCGACGGTTGCGAGCGTAGAACAGAAGAGCGCAGGCTACAGTGGAATGCCATACTTCATCTGCGAATATGCACACGCCATGGGACAGGCTGTGGGCAACCTCATCGACTACTGGAATGTTATAGAAAACAGCACAGGAATCATCGGCGCATGCATCTGGGACTGGGTTGACCAGTCAATATACGATCCTGAGAAACTCGCCGCAGGCATCAAGCAGGACGAGCGCGGATTCAACTACTTCACCTCAGGCTACGATTACAACTATCCTGACGTGAACAACGGCTTCCAGGGCAACTTCGTCAACAACGGTCTGATAACAGCCAACCGTGTATGGACAGCCAAACTGAGAGAGGTTAAGAAGGTTTATCAGTATGTGACATTCGAGAAGTTCAGCGGCAACACGCTCACAATAAAGAACAAGTACAACTTCACCAACCTGAGCGACTTCTGCCTGCGCTACGCCATCCTCAAGGACGGACGCACCGTAGAGGAAGGTCAGACCGACCTGCCTTCAACAGTTGCCGGCGCAACAACAGACGTTACAGTGCCTTACACAACCAAATGCAGCGACGATGCCGAATACACCATAATGCTCAGTCTCTGTCTGAAGAGCGACGCATCATGGGCTAAAGCCGGCTATGCGATAGCTGAGGAACAGTTTACTCTTAACGAGCGTCCTGCCCTGTCGGAGATCAACGGCGGCGGTTCACTCTCTGTTGTCGACAACACTGTATCGGGAACAACAACCGACGGCAAGCAGTATGAGATTTCATTCTCTAACGACGGTCAGCTCACAGGATGGACATTCGACGGCAAGTCGTTCATCGACGCAGCACCTGACTTCAACTGCTTCCGCAACATAGACAACGACCGAAACATCGCAAGCACGGTAAGCAAGTCTCAGTACACCAGTCACAGCATTACAAGCAAACTGTCTAAGTCTGGCGACAACGCCGTTATGACTCAGCAGGGCACCGGTTCGCTGTGCAACTACACAATAGCATACACCATCTATCCGTCGGGTGTCATCGACATGAAGGTGACGTTCACTCCGCACAGCGCCACACGCCGTATAGGTCTGGGCGTACAGTTCCCGGGTAGTTTTGAGAATGTGGAGTATTACGCAAAAGGTCCGTGGTCTAACTATGTTGACCGTCAGACCGGCTCTTACCTCGGACGTTACACAACGACAGTTGACGATATGTTCGAAGAACTGCCGCATCCGCAGACGATGGGCGACCGCCAGGGCTTGCGCGAACTCGTACTCACCGACCACACCAACGGTGCAAATCTGAAGATACAGACCGAAGGTCAGGTGGCATTCTCACTGTCTCACTACAATGAAAGTGCTTGGGACTACAACGGTGATGTAATGTGGAGCACAAAATCTCACTCATACGACCTTATCCGCGACAACACTGTCTATGCTCACTTCGACTACTGGCAGCGCGGACTTGGCAACAACAGTTGCGGAGGCGACGTATGTCTGTCGCAGTATCTGTGCCCGACATACGGTTCTCACACATACACACTGCGTCTGACTCCGTCAACTGTAAACGAGTAATTTCATAACAGATAGCCTACAGGCAACAGTCTGTGGACTTACAGACAGATACAAACATTATGGTCCGTCTGTGCGCGTGATGCGTACAGACGGTTTTTTATTTTCATCATTCCATATTCCCAACGCAAGGCAGAAACCGACGCCGGGACGACAAAATAATGTACAACACCCGAAAACACCATTAAAAACACAATAAAGAAAAGGACAAACACGTTAACAATAAAAACCTATAACTGATATGAAAACCTGTAACATTCTCCGCCCTCTGGCACTATTGTGCCTGATGCTCAACGTCATGAGCGCCTACTCACAGAACAAATACAGATGGACAGACGAGCTTACACTGCTGCGTTCCATCGACCGCCTGCCCGAATATCGCAGCGGATGCCTCATCGAGCAATTCTCAAGCTACGACCGCACATGGGGCAACGACGACGGATTTTCAGGAAAATACTCCTACCTGCGCAAGGAAGACGGCAAACTCGTGATAGCCGAGATGAAAGGCGCCGGCGTCATCAACCGTATCTGGACGCCCACGCCCAACGACAACATACTGTGTTTCTACTTCGACGGAAAGAAAGAACCGGGCCTCCGCATACGCTTCTCCGACCTGTTCTCCGGCAAGGTGTTCCCGTTTGTAAAGCCCGTATGCGGCAACGAGGTGGGCGGTTACTACTGCTATCTGCCCATAACTTATGCCAAGTCGTGCAAGATTGTGATGGAAGGCGACGGCCTGCAGTTCATCCAGATACAATACCGTCAGCTGCCCGACATGAAAGTCGAGACATACGACGGCACATTCACCGATGCCGACAAGGCGCTGCTCAGCGAGGTGTGCAGCACGTGGGCAGCCACAAGTCCGCAGGCCGACACCTACGCACTGGGCCGTTCAGCCGGTGCTACCGTGAGCGAGAAGACCATCACCCTGAAGCCCGGCGACGAGGTGACCTGCTTTGAGAGCAATGCCCCGGGCCGCATCACGGGAATAGAGATAGACGGCGGCACTGCCTTTGAAGGCCCGAACAAGAACATCATACTCACCGCCCGGTGGGACGACGACAAGACCGACGCCATCTGCGCACCCGTCGCCGACTTCTTCGGCTACGCATACGGGCGGCCCGCCATGCGCAGCATACTCATGGGGCGCAGCGGATATACCAACTACTGCTACCTGCCAATGCCTTACGACAAGTCTGCCAGTCTGAAACTGATTTACCGCCGCGACAAATCCGCACAGCAGCCGCCGGTTTCCGTAAGAGTGAAAATACATCACAACTCCACCGCCCGCGATGCCAAGACCGAAGGCAAGTTTTATTCTTCATGGCGACGCACGCGCACTCCGTTAGGCGAATACCACACCTTCCTCAACACCAAAGGCAAGGGCCACTACGTCGGCACCATACTCCTTGCACAGGGTCTGCGCTCCGGCATGACCACATTTTTCGAGGGCGACGACAGCACCTACGTCGATGGCAGGATGCGTATGCACGGCACAGGTTCGGAAGACTATTTCAACGGCGGATGGTATGCGCTGCTCGACCGTTGGGACCGCGGCCACAGCATGCCCATACACGGATGTCTCGACTACTCGTTGCAGATGTCGCGTACCGGCGGCTACCGTTTCTTCATAAGCGACAAACTGACCTTCGACAAGGAGATTTTCCACGGCATAGAACACGGTGACGTGAACAACTGCTATCCGGTGGACTACACGGCGCTGGCGTTCTACTACTCCGACACGGCGCCAGACAGCATCATACAACCCGTCGGCAATCTGCTGAAAGAATACCAGCCAGGCAGACACACATTCTATCCGCAGCTCATGGAGATTACGCCCGACGGCGACATACAGATAAACAACGACCGTGGACTGCGCATCAGCACCGGCAGCAGCGGCAACCTGCGCATAATGCTCAACGACATACCCGAAGGCAGATACAAGCTGTACATGAGCTATCACGAGACGTCTGCCGGCACTGGATTCCAGATATGGCAGCGTCAGAAACTCATTACTGACTGGCGCGAATCGCACAACGACACCGACACCTATCGCGAAGATGTCTATATGGGCGAAATAGAATTGACCTCACAAGACAATTCCATCACGGTGCACATCACTAAGGACGACAAAGGCAACAGCCTCATCGTGGGCACCGTGACGCTCGAGAGAATATCGGATAAGGAATAAGAAAATGATTTTAAAGCGTTCTGCTCCGATCACTTTAGAAGAAATGCCGCTCCGTTTTCGTCTATACGCAATGCCATAATGGATTAAACCCCAATCGGTCATTAGACCGCACATAGTGTTATCTGTCTGTGCATTCTTACTCTCAGTCGGTATTATTGTGAATAAAGAACACCAACATTGCGTGGAAAAACATTAACATTATGATAAAAGAACGGTAACATTATGATAAAAGGACTTCAAGACCTGACTTACACACAAACGCCATGAGGCCGACAACATCAATAAACAATCATGGCCCATAAACACTGCGGGGCGGACATATCGTGAAGACTGTCCGCCCCGCATTTGCTTTCAGATGCGCAATCCCATGCCGAACGACACGGAATAACACTTCGGTGCACTGCTCGTTTTCAGGAGAGGAGTGAGCCCCACACGTCCGTATAACATTAGGAAGCCATATCCCATGCGCATCTCTAAGTTCAGTCCGAGAGGTTTCATATTGATGTCCTCAGTCTCGGTATATGTCTTTTTGTTCGCACGATATTTCGACTCGTCCGACATACGCATATCTATCGACATGCCGGCACCTGCATAAAAGCTGCCTTTCGACCATTCCATCATTATCGGCACACGTATTATGTTGTATTTGATGTAACTCTTCTTCAGTCTGATGTCCTCCTTCTCAGCCATCGACGTTACCCCGTCGACAGTAGTCATCACATTGTTTCCCTGAAAATGATTAAACACTACAACGGTCTGCATGGCCGATGTCAACGCCAGATTCTCACTCATCCTGATTGCCACGCTCACACAGGTTACGCCCCATTCCCACGACTTTGAGTCGCGCGTATGCAAGGCCGTGCTTCCGCTGAAGCCCGCCATTCCGTCCGCCAACAGGTTGTAGCCCATGAAGAAGAACGGATAATGGCTCTCCATAGGTTTCTTGTTTTTGCCCAATGTCTGCGGGATGAACGGCGACGTGACGTAAACCCGCTCCACCTCCTGCCCGTCGGCAAAACTTGTCTCATAGGTGCGTGTGAGCTGCGTGCCGTCGTCTTTATAGACACTTACGCTCGTTATTCCCGCCGAATCGTTCACCACTATCCTGTTGTCGTCCACGATGATTGTTGTGTCCGCCGGTTCACCGGCCATTGCCACAGCCGGCAAGAGCAAGGCGAAGAGTAATGATTTTTTCATATCCATATATTTTATGTTTTATATTATTTTCTTGAATAACACATTTTCATTATGTCGTCGGGCGACAAGTCACCCTCGATGTATATCACGGTGCCGCGTCCTCCACTGCCCTTGCTGAAGAGAACATAGCGGTTGATGTTCTTTGCCGCAGGCGTCATCATATAGTACCCGCTCACCACGCGGCCGTCCTCCACCACCTCGCGTATCTTCTTAGCCTGCTTGCGGTCGCCTTTCAGGATGTTCTCTATCTCGGCGGCGTTTCTCTTGTATATCAGACTCTTATACACTTTCAGCCGGTATCCCATCAGCGTGGTGTTGTTCATCTCCACCATCTTGCTGCCACGCTCGTGACCGAAGCGGCGGAACACCTCGTCCACCTTCAGCCCCTTCTGAGCGCAGGCAGGCACGACGAGCAACAACATCAGCAACACCGTGCAGACACGCACGAGCAATGTCAGGCGCCGTGTGCCGGCAGTATGGTTGAAATACGTATGTTTCCTGTGTATCATTTTTCTATTCCTTTCTTTTCGTTTCCATCACAATGATTACGCCTTTTGCATTACGTCCGCGCAGGCTTCAGCCGCAGGGACCCGTACGGAGAATGTCAGTCAGCCATCATGTCGAGCGCCGAGAACGAGTCGTCCTCGTCTGCCGACACCATCTGCAGGGCTTCCATAGCCTCGCGCTCCACCACCCGACGGTCGGTATATACGCGACCGTCTATCACGGCGTAGTTGTCGTGCCGGTCGGGAATGCCCTTCACTAGAACCACGCCCACCACACATGCCGCCGCGAGCAGTGCAGCCACCACCACACGCAAGCCTCCGCGTCGCCTCATCGGCACCACGACAGCCCCTTCGTGCCTCGTCGCAGCCCTGCCGGCAGCCATGCGTTCCTCGTCCACGTAGGCCATCATGGCACGGCAGGGCCTCCACTCGTCGGGTATGTTGTCGCCCGCCTGTCTGAAAAACCGCGCCAGCTCACGCTCCTCGGCGGCAGTGGTCTCGCCGTCGAAATATCTGTCTATCAGAGCCCCTATGTGTTCATCGTTCTTCTTCATTGCTATATATGTTTTATAAGAACCTCCTTATGCGTCAGCCGCGTCGCACCGCCGTCAGCCTGACAAACTCCTGGCGTATCCTCATGCGCGCCCTCGACAGATTCTTGCGCAGGCTCTCTGCCGAGCAGCCCGTTATCTGCATTATCTCGCTGCTGTCGTATCCCTCAATCTCCTTCATGCGGAATATCATACGCTGCAAGTCGGGCAGACTCTCCACAATGCGCCTCACGAGGTCGGCCTCGTCGCGTGCCTCCACCGCCGTTCCGTCGTCGCCTATCTGTTCTGCCGTCGAGGCGTGCCCCTGTTCATAGCGTCCGTGGCGCCAACGGTCGTTGACAAGGTTGCGCAACATGGTCGTGGCGAGCGCGCGGTTGCGTCCGTCAGCGGCGAGCGAGTCGCGCATGTTCCACAGCCTGAGCATCACCTCCTGCGCCAGGTCCTCCGCAACGTCGTCGTTGCCGGTAAGATGGCAGGCAAGTTGTTTCAGCTCACCACGCATGGGAATTATCTTGTCGTTAAATTCGTCGGTTCTCATTTCGTCTTTTCATAATAATAAACGATTGAAACGCGAAAACGTGACATCGGAATATGATTTTTTTATTTATCTGCACGAAAAAGCCCCACCTCAAGGACCGGAAAAGCCATGGCGACGCGGCACGATTATCCCTATCAGACAGAGAAACAGCCGTGACTGCGGCCGCACGAAAACCCCGCCGGACAATAATAAAGTACGCGCAGAACGCACGTACACATTATGTATAAATATGCAGAAACCTATACCGGGAGACGAATAAATATACACCGTAAACCGCCGGGAGGGTCTATGAAACGAAAAAACATAAATATTTTACTCTCAAAACCGTATATTCATACACCTTTCTGCCTGAAAATCACCGTTCATTCCCGACGTATCGTCGGCGGTCAAGTATTCAAAAGACAAAAATATCGTACTATAAGAACACACGGCGTTATATTTTTTTGTATTTTTGCAGAATATAATCCGGCATCGGCGAAAGCACAAACGCAACACCCCGCAACCGTGCCGCAACTAAACAAGAATCTTATAAACAATACACAGACACCCGACACCCAGTCTGAAAAAACCAAAAGCTGATATGATACAATCAATGACCGGTTACGGCAAAGCCACCGCAGCCTGTAAAGGAAAGAAAATCCATGTGGAAATAAAATCGCTCAACAGCAAGACGCTCGACCTTTCCGCACGCATAGCACCGCTATACCGTGAGAAGGAGATGGAGATACGCCAGATGATCACCGCGCGACTGATACGCGGAAAGGTGGATTTCTCAATATGGATTGAAAAGGACGCCGCAACCGACGCAACACCTATAAACGCCGCTCTGGTAGAGAACTACTACCGACAGATAAAAAACATCGCACAGACAACAGGCATACCTGAGCCGCAGGACTGGTTCTACACCCTGCTGCGCCTGCCCGACGTGACCACACGCACCGAGAACGAGGAGCTCGAAGACGAGGAGTGGAATACGGCACGCTCGACCATCGAAGAGGCCATCGACCATCTGATAGAGTTCCGCAACCAGGAGGGAGCGGCTCTGGAGAAGAAGTTCACCGAGAAGATAGACAACATCGGCGCACTGCTCAAGAGCATAGAGCCATACGAGAAATCGCGTGTAGAGAAGATAAAGGCGAGAATAGCGGAAGGTCTGAAGGCCATTCCCGACGTGGAGTACGACAAGAACCGCCTGGAGCAGGAACTGATATACTACATTGAGAAGCTCGACATCAGCGAGGAGAAACAGCGTCTGGCCAACCATCTGGCCTACTTCCGCGAGACGATGAAAGAGAATGGCGGACAGGGAAAGAAGCTGGGATTCATCGCACAGGAGATGGGACGCGAGATAAACACCACCGGAAGCAAGAGCAACAACGCTGAGATGCAGAACATAGTGGTGAAGATGAAAGACGAGCTGGAGCAGATAAAGGAACAGGTGCTCAACGCACTTTAAAAGGTAAACGGGGCGGCGCGACATGTCCGGACAGACACGTACGCGCCGACATCATATAAAAACACATACACATGAACGACAATACGAAAACCGGAAAACTCATAATATTCTCCGCGCCGAGCGGATGCGGAAAGAGCACAATCATCGGTTGGCTGATGAAACACGAGGAACTGCGCCTGGCATTCTCCATATCGTGCACGAGCCGACAGCCGCGCGGAACGGAACAGAACGGTGTGGAATACTTCTTCATCACGCCCGAAGAGTTCCGCCGCCGCATAGAGAACGACGAGTTTCTGGAGTATGAGGAGGTATATAAAGACCGCTTCTACGGCACTCTGAAAGAGCAGGTTGAGAAGCAGTCGGCACAGGGCGACAACGTGGTATTCGACGTTGATGTGAAGGGTGGATGCAACATCAAGAAGTTCTATGGCGACCGCGCGCTGAGCATCTTCATCCAACCGCCGTCGATAGCAGAACTGCGCCGCCGTCTGGAAGGACGCGGAACGGATGCACCGGAGGTGATAGACGACCGCATAGCACGCGCCGAATTCGAGCTGTCGTTTGCCGGACAGTTCGACAGGGTGGTGGTGAACGACGACCTGCAGAAGGCTGAGGAAGAGACACTGGCAATCGTGAAGGAGTTTATCGGACTGTAAACACACTACTCCTCACGGCCAATCCACGACAGACAGAAAAGATGAATAAGACACGCACAGGACTCTACGGCGGTTCGTTCAACCCCATACACAACGGCCACATAGCCATAGCACGGCAGATGACAAAGAAAGCCGGACTGGACGAAGTGTGGTTCATGGTATCGCCACAGAACCCGCTGAAGGAGCGCGACACACTGCTCGACGACGCCAGACGCCTGGAGATGGCACGCACGGCGCTCGAAGGCGAGACACGGCTGAAGGCCTGCGACTACGAGTTTTCGTTGCCGCGGCCCTCATATACATGGCACACGCTACAGGCACTTTGGCGCGATTATCCCGAAAGGGAGTTCGTGCTGATGATAGGCGCCGACAACTGGGCTCACTTCGGCCGCTGGTTTCACGCCGAAGACATAATGCGCACGTGCGAGATACTGATTTATCCACGGCGCGGATACGATATTGACACGCAGTCGCTGCCCACCGGCGTACGGCTCATAGACACCGGACTGTACGACGTGAGCAGCACCGAGATAAGACAACTCATAAAGGACGGTAAGGACATAAGCAGTCTGGTGCCCGCCTCCATAGTGGCAATGGCCGAAAGCTACTACGGCCACCCCAAAGCATGACGGGCGTCTGCCCGCTGCCTGCGCGCCAGCGTCACACACGACGGGGCTTCACTGCCGCAACTCAATGAGACACAGCACGAAACGCACATTCTGCACATACATGCGCGAAACGGCTGTATCAGGATTGTAACACGTGTGTAGCACTATTGTAGTATGTTTATCCGACCTTTGTAAAAAATTTACAGCAAACTATGGTAAACAGGACAAGCAGCAAGAAGAAAGCGACCAACGACTACATCGAACGCGACCTTAGCTGGATGTATTTCAACCGCCGCATACTGCAGGAAGCCACAAAGACTAACGTTCCACTTTTGGAACGTCTGAGCTTTCTGGGAATTTACTCAAACAATCTCGATGAATTTTTCAGAGTGCGCATGGCTACGCTGAGCCGCATTGCCGAGTGCGAGGACAAGAGTCTGAAAAAAGAAAAGGAGCACGCACAGAAGCTGATAAGGCGCATAAACAAGCTGAACAACACTTACGCCAAGGAATATGCGGAGGCAATAGCAAACGTAACGCAGCAGTTGCGCGACGAACACATATTCTTGCTCAACGAGACTGAGCTGGACGAAGAACAGCAGAAGTACGTCAGACTGTTCTTCAGGCAGAAGCTCAGCGGCTTCGTCAGTCCTGTATGGATAACCGCCGCCAAGCAGCTTACCGACGAGACAGACGAGAGCATTTACCTCGGCGTGAAGATGAACACCGAAGGCAAGAAGTCGAGCGACTATGCACTGATAGAGCTGCCCACGGAAGCCAGCGGACGTTTTGTAAGACTGCCCGACAGAGAAGACAACAAATATCTGATGTATGTGGACGACGTGATACGCTACTGTCTGCCATACATCTTCGGCGGACTGGGATACACGCATTTCGAGGCCTACTCGTTCAAATTCACAAAGGACGCCGAGATGGAGATGGGCAACGACCTGCGCAACGGCGTCCTGCAGAAAATATCGAAGGGAGTGAAGAGCCGCAGGAAGGGCGACGCGCTGAGAGTGATATACGACCAGAACATGCCGCGCGACCTGCAGAAGCGCATCATGAACCTGCTTAACCTCGACAAGCTCGACACCGTGCTCGCCGGAGGACGCTATCACAACCATAAGGACCTGATGTCGTTTCCCGACTGCGGACGCGACGACCTGAAATATCCTACATGGAAACCCATCGTGCGCCCTGAGGTGAACAGCAGTCAGGATAGTCTGCTGCGCCTTGTGCAGAGCGGCGACAGATTCATACACGTGCCATACCACAGCTTCGACTACTACATCCGTCTGTTGCAGGAGGCTGCCATACACAAGGAGGTGAAGAGCATCAAGACCACACTCTACTGTCTGGCCAAGGACTCGAAGGTGGTGAAGGCTCTGATATGCGCCGCACGCAACGGCAAGAAGGTGACCGTGGTGATAGAGCTTCTGGCGCGCTTTGACGAGGCATCGAACATCAACTGGTCGAAGAAGATGCAGGATGCGGGCATACACGTCATATTCGGAGTGGAGAACCTGAAGGTGCACTCCAAGATAACGCACATCAGCATGAAGAACGGCAACGACATAGCATGTATAAGTACGGGTAACTTCCACGAAGGAAACGCGCGCGTATATACCGACTACATGCTCATGACGGCTGCGAAGAACGTGGTGAGAGACGTCAATTCGGTGTTCACTTTCATCGAGAAGCCTTACATCCCCGTTACGTTCAAGGAGCTGCTCGTGTCGCCTAACGAAATGAAGAAGAAGTTCATCAAACTGATAAACAACGAGATAAAGAACAAGCAGCAGGGCAAACCGGCATTCATAAAGATAAAGATAAACCACATAACCGACCCGGACATGGTGAGGAAACTGTACGAGGCATCGGAGAACGGGGTGAGAATAGACCTGTTGGTGCGCGGCAACTGCTCGCTCGTGACAGGCATTCCGGGAAAGAGCGACAACATACACATCTGCGGAATAATAGACCGCTACCTGGAGCACTCGCGCATATACATATTCGCCAACGGCGGAGACAAGAGGTGCTTCATAGGCTCTGCCGACTGGATGCCACGCAACCTTGACAACCGCATCGAGGTGGTCACGCCGGTGTATGACGAGAAGATAAAAGAAGATTTGGAGAGAGTGGTTGACTACGGACTGCGCGACACCATGCAGGGACGCGTGGTTGACGGCACCGGAGAGAACAGACCGTGGACGACGGAAGACGGTGTGGCGTTCAGATCGCAGGAAGAGCTGTACAAATATTACAAGGAACAGCAGATAAAAGAGAAAGAAGCGTTGAATAACAAACAAAAGACCGAAGAACATGTGCAAGACAACAACTGACACAGACAGAAGATGCTACGCGGCGATAGACATAGGCTCAAACGCCGTGAGACTGCTCATAAAGAAAGAGGACGCCGACGAGAACCTGGTGAGCAAACGACTCACTAAAGCTCTGCTGCTGCGTGTGCCGCTGCGGTTGGGCTTCGACGTGTTCACGCTTGGCGAACTGTCGGAGAAGAAGGCCAAGAACCTCAGACGCCTTATGAAGGCATTCCGACAGCTCATGAAGATTTATGAGGTGACCGACTACCGTGCCTGCGCCACATCGGCAATGAGAGACGCGCGCAACGGAAAGAAAGTGATAGACAAGATACTGAAGGATTCTGACATAAACATAGAGATAATAAACGGTCAGGAGGAGGCGCAAATAATATACAACAACCACATAGAGTGTCTCGAGGACCGCACTGGAAACTATATCTATGTGGACGTAGGCGGCGGCAGCACGGAGATAAACATGATGATAAACGGACAACTGGTACAGTCGCTGTCGTACAACATCGGTACGGTGAGAATGCTCAGCGGCGCGGTGAAGGACGAGACATGGGAGACCATGAAGAGCGACCTGACACGCCTAACCGCCGATTTCGACAACGTGAACATAATAGGTTCGGGCGGTAACATAAACAAACTCTACCGCATGGCGGAGAAGAAGGACAAGAAAAGACTGCGTCTACCTGTGAGCGAACTGAAGGCTCTCTACGACATGCTGGAGCCTCTCACGCCGGAGCAACGCATGAAGGAGTATGCCCTTAAAGCCGACCGCGCCGACGTCATTGTGCCGGCTGCGAAAATATTCCTCACCATTGCCGACACCGTGAAGGCCGATTTTGTGCACGTTCCTGTTATTGGTCTGGCTGACGGAATAATAGACAGCCTGTACGCAAAATGCCACAACGGCAGCAAATAACACGGCTCTGAGGACGTTCTGACGGCCGCAGCGCACCGACGTGAAGCATAAGCAATGACGCCGCAACGTGGAAACACGCGCGGCAAAGGATGCGCAAGACACAAAACATCATATTATTTTCATAATGAATGATGCGCCACCGTATAATAATCAACGATGGCGCATTTTTATGTTATCGTGCCTTTCGACAACATGCATTGACGTATTGAGGTCCGCCCGATAAACCGTTTTTGGAATAACAAATTCCGTTGCCGTAATAAAACAAATAATCACAGCAGGAAAGGTACATTCTTTCCATCCTCTTTTTTCCACATCGTATTGACATTTTCAGCGAAAACCAGCGCAACATACTTACAATTTTTCTTGACTAAATTTTGACAAAATATTTTGGCAAAAGAGATGTAAATGGATGTTAAATCAGGTATATCCGAGACCGGTTCGGGGCATATCGCCCTTTGATATACCCCATAACATAGTCCGAAAAGATTGATTCCGCGTTCTGATATTGCCCATTTCGTCATGCGATTAAGCCCATTTTGTGGTGCGAAATGGGCCATTTCAGCCTCTGATATAGGCCATTTCGCATGCCGAAATGGTACTTTTTGCAAAGTGATAAAATACCCTTTAAAT
>ERZ827168.1900-NODE-1900-length-26487-cov-10.202104_pt1 | contig 26487 bp, 28 predicted proteins | sample MGYA00519868_ERZ827168 | MGnify/ENA primary metagenome ERZ827168 (study PRJEB31778, sample SAMEA3449271) | human gut metagenome | biome: human gut; feature: human-associated habitat; material: faeces | place: United Kingdom | collected 2010/2012 ...
ACTATTCATGTGTCTTTTTCAATTTTATTTGTTGCACTTCATATTTAAATTAACAGGGAAACAAATATTTGCCTTTTTTCTAGATTTATGCTATAATGACACACATTGATGGGGGTTATTATGGAATTTTTAAACAGAGAACATTTTGATACATATTTAAGAGGATTAAAATATCTAGGGCAAGGATGCCAAGGAGTCTGCTATTTGAACATCAGAAATAATAATGTATATAAAGTATTTAATGACTATTTTGATGAAGAAGATGCTGGATATACAGAAGATTTCTTATTAAGATTTAGTAATATAAAAAATAGTACTTTTATATGGCCTAATAATGTTATCAAAGTATCAGGTACAATAGTGGGTTATACTATACCATATAAAAGAGCAAAAAACTTATGTGATATAAACCCATTATTAGTAAGTCTAGATAAATTAGAAGAAGCTACAGTAAAAGCTGAGAAAGATGTAAAAATACTAACAGATAATAAAATAAGATTATATGATGTTAGATATAATATCTTATATACGAATGGGAAAATGTATGTTATAGATACATTAGATTATGGTAATAGAAAAGTATCTTATGAAGAAAATAGAATGGCTATAGATGATGAATTAATGTTGTTCCTCGTAGATAATTATTTTGATGACTTTATAGCAAATGATAAGTTACTAAATGCAATGTATAGAGAATTCGAAGTAAGAGGAGTAGACTTCTTAAAAGCATTTAGAAATAAACTTAGTGAATATGCAGGTAAAGATATAACTAAATTAAATGAAGCTAAACATTTAGTAAGAAAAAATAATAGTCATATTTATCAAAGGGGGTATTTGTTATGATAAATAAAATAGATAATATTTTAGACTACTATAAAGGAAATCTAGCTTATACTTATTTCCTATTAGATTTAGCATATGGAAGTACGGACAAATCTAGTTTTATATTAGAAAAGAAAAACATAAATGCCGCAATAGTTGGATGTATTAGTAATATATTACTTGCTATTAAAGAAGATCTTGTTCAAAGAGAAGAAGATGATATTGTACCTAAGATATTGTTAAAAGAACTAGAAAATTCTGTAGATCAAATTGCTACAAAAAAGGAATATGGTTATGAAATAAATAATTATGTTTTTAAAGATGCTCCTTCGGTAGTAGCAGAGATTAGAAACAAGATAGCACATGGAGCTTTTACTTTAGATTTAGAGCATAACAGAGTAATACTTAATATGAATGATAGTAATGTAATAATAAATATCGATAAATTGTCTACATTTATTATAATGGGATTAAAATCATATCTTACCAATAAACCTAAAAAAGAAAATGGTAGTGTCTATGAAAGAAATTTAGTTGTTTTAAATAAAGTTGATGCGAAAAGAGAAAAGAAGATAAATGATAAAAAAGAATTATTATCTCTTATGAAGAAAACAAGATCATTAAATATTGTTTTAAAAAGTACTGATGGTAGTGAGATACCAAACTGGTTAATAGATAAATTAGAAATAGCTATAAAAGAATACACTACATCTAATGATAATAGTAGTTTACTTAACTTTGAAAAAGAATTTGGTAGTAATTATAAGATAAGTATCAAACGTAATAAAATTAGTAATGATATTTTAGATAAGGTAGCCGACGGAATACTTAATATGGCTTCAGAAGATATTGATTACAATAGTCAAATGCATTTAATTGGATTAGAACTTCAAAGAAATATGGAAGAAGACTATGAAACACTAAAGCCAATAGTTTCAAATTTAAATAATTTAATTATGCTAAAGACAATAAAAAAATATGGAACAACAGATATAGAAGTATTAAAAAATAAGATAATTAATGAATATGGTATGATATATATTAATTATGATTCACTTGTATCTTCAAGTATAGCTATGTTTAATTCATTATTTTCTTATGCTAGAGATGATGTATATAAAAATAGTAACAAATTTACTTTAATAGAAAATAACGGCTTAGATTATGGTAAACTAGATTTGAAAGAATTTGATATATTAAAACTAAATATAGATAATAGTAGATATTTAGAATTGGTAAGTCAAGTTAATAAAAGCATAAAAGAGTTAGAAGAAAATAATAAGAAACTTGCTGAACTTATCAAAAGTAAGGAAATCGTAGAAGAAAAAGGAAATATTACTGCTAGTGGAAAAATAAATACTAATATTAGTTTATTAACAACTAAGCAAAGCCTACTTCTTGCTAAAGTAACAAGTAAGCAAAATGAATTAAAAACATTTATAGACTACTGCAAAAATAATAATTATTATTTGAGAAATGAATGCATAATAGAGGGAATAAGAAACTCTATATCTCATGGTAATTATAGAGTTAAAGCAGAATCTTCTTTAGAAGAATGTAAAATTATTTTCGAAGATATTTATGAAGGAGAATTAACATTCAAAGCTCAGATAAAATTATTAGATTTTATTACTCTATTAGTAAATAATCATAATATAATAAGTAATTTTGTAGATGATAAAAGTAAAAAACTTTCATTAAAGAGTTAAGGAAATATTGTTATAGTATTTCCTTTTTGGTGTTATGATGTTAATAAAGTAAATATCTTTGTAGTATATCTAAGAAACATAATTAATACCATTAATGGTAAAGTATTTTAACATAATAAAATACTTAGAATACTATTTCTAGGTATTTTTTTCTTTTACTAAAGTTGTGTTCAACTTTATGACTGATGCAAATATTCTGAATATGCTACACTAAGATCAATAGGTAATGGTATTTTAAATATATCATTAGACTTTATGTAATTATTATCTAATACAATTGTATTGTATGATTCAGTTTTAACTTTGTTTAAACTGAATTTTCTTTTCATAGTGAAAACAAAAACAAACCAATCCAGATACTCTTGTAAATGTCTGATAGAAACTCCTCTAAATTTTGATAACCATGTTTCTAGTTGAGAATGAATTCCATTTATCTTAGATATATTTATTTCACCACTACTATGATGACCTGATGGAATTGCATTTAATTTTATATGATGTTTTTTACAAAATTTTCTATATGCACTCGCACTATCGGTATTAAAACTGTTTACATCTTCTACCTTATCATTTAATGCATATTCTAACATTTGGGTAGTACATCTTCCTAACCCAACAATTTCTAAAACTAAATTATCATTCTCATCTATCGATGAAACTATACAAACTTTATGATGACTAATGCCTCGATATGGTGAACTAGTAGATGTTCTTTTTTTAGAAAATCTTGGCATATTATTAGGCTTAGTTCCTTTCAGATTTATACTAAAATATTTCTCATCAGATTGAGTATTCCCTTGTAATTTAATGTTTTTAACATATTTTTTAAGAGCCAATAAAATTTTATGTCTCAATCTAAAAGATGTATAAATAGAAACATTATTTTCTTCAGCAATTCTTCTTATACTAAATCCATCTAACAAATTATCAATAACATTACTCCATACATCAAATGATAAATGACTGTGTGAAACTATTGTGTCTGTAGTTTCAGAACAAGTATAACCACAATATTTACAAATATACTTTTGAACTTCATTTTTTGTTTTACCATTCTTATTCATTTTAACTTTGCAATTTTTACAAATTGCTTCCCCATCTCTATGATTAGAAATAACTTTTGAGTTTGAGTTTTTCGTTTTACAAATTTCACCTAAATTTTCAACGACATAATTTTTAAACTCGATAATTGTAACTGGGTCTAAATCTTTAATTAATTCTTCTATTTTCATACTACTAAAAATATCCTTAACCAGTTAGTCCCAATCATATTTCTAATCGCCAAATCAAAAATTAAGGAGAGACTAACTGATTAAGGATACTTTCCTTTCCTTAGTTTTGATTTGGCTATATTAACTATATCATAATTTTCATTCCATCAGTCATAAAGCTGAACACAACTTTTACTAAAAAGTTTAAGGAATATAACAACCAGCAAAATACTAGGCAAATTATAAATATAATGGTAAAATATATCTAAAGAATTAAGTGAGGTAATTTATGAAAGTATTAAGTATAAAAGAGCCATATGCTACATTAATTGCTAATGGTGATAAATTAATTGAAACAAGAAGTTGGAAGACAAATTATCGAGGTGAATTATATATTCATGCCAGTAGTGCTAAAATAGTTAAGAAGCATTTAACAAATCAGTATGTTATAGATATAAGTAAGAATCTAAAAATGAATTATGGGAATATTATATGTAAAGCAAAATTATTAGATTGTATTTATATGAATCAAGACTTTATTGACTCTATCAAGAAAAATCAAAAAGAATATCATTTAGGTCAATATGAATTAGGAAGATATGCTTGGGTACTTGAAAATGTTGAACTAATCGAGCCGATTCCTGCTAAAGGAAAACTTAATATTTGGAATTATAATGATAAATAATAAAAAAGCCCATTTAACTCTAGAAAACGTTAATATGAATAAATACTTTATCCCCAAGAAAGGAACAACCTTATGAAAAGATGTAAATGGTGCAATGAAAATAATCCCTTATATGTAGAATACCATGATAAAGAATGGTGTATCCCTAACCATGATGATAACTATTTATTTGAAATGTTAATATTAGAGTCTTTTCAAGCTGGACTATCATGGGAGTGTGTTCTAAATAAGAGAAATGACTTTATAGTTGCCTATGATAACTTTAATATTGATAAAATAATTAATTATGATGAAAATAAAATAAATGAATTATTAACCAATAGTAAAATAATAAGAAATAAATTAAAAATAAAAGCTAGTATTAGTAATGCTAAAATATTTAAAGGTATTCAAAAAGAGTATGGTAGTTTCTATAACTATTTATTAACTTTTACAAAAAATAAAATACTATATGAAATAGATAAAACAACTAATGACTTATCTGATTCTATCTCTAAAGATTTAATCAAAAGAGGTATGAAGTTTGTAGGCTCTACTATTATTTATTCATACTTACAAGCAATTGGTTTTATATATTCCCATGGTGAAGAATGTTTTATGTATAAGAAAGAAACTTAATAATAACAAAATAATACTTAGATATTAGTTCTAGGTATTATTTTTTTATTGTATAAATAGTAAATTATATGGTAAAATCAAATTATAAGAATTAGCACAAAAAGAAGTTGATTATATGCAATTAGAAACAGAAATAACAGTATTAGTAACAGTAGATTACGAAACACTAGAAAAAGAATTAAAACAAAATAACTTTGTAAAAAAGAAGAATATACAGTAAATGATGTATATATGATTGATAATAAAATAGATATATCAAATATGAATAATTTAGATATATTAAAGAACTGCATCTTAGTAAGAAATATCGAAGGTTTTGCCAAAGAATTACTATATAAATATAAAAAGTATGATGATAATGGAGATATTCTAGAACAAGGAAAAGTAAGATGTCCAATTACCAATATATCAAAAGCAATTCAATTTATGAAAGCAATAAATTATAAAGAACTATTTAAAATAAATGATAAATGTATTGTATATGCTAATTCTAAGTCAGAACTAGTTGTTCAATTAGTAAATGATAAATATATATTTATTGAAATGGAAAATAAATGTGAATTTACTGATAGAGTATATAATAACGTAGATGAATTAAAAGAGGATATATGCAGTTATAATCTTTCAATAGATAAGTCTAACTTTTTTGTAAAGAAAACTGAAATGATATTGAATGAAATAAAAAATGTGAATCAATAATATAGCATTAAAAAAGAGATATATTCAAATAACGAAAGGAGAGTTTTACATATGAACAAAAGAATCAATATTATAAAAAATGTTTTAATAACACTCAGTCTAGTATTATATTCCTACATTACATTAATAGGTAGAAATCAATATATCTATGATATAAATTATCTTAAGAGTATACTATTTATGCTCCTATTAAGTCTAGTTATATATACATATGGAATTAAAACAAATAATAACAAAACATATAAAACAAATATTATTCTTTATATTATCTTTTATATGTTACTACTATTTACCATTACTTTTATCTTAAATAGAGGTCAAATTCAATTTTATAGTTGGTGGTATCGAGGCCAATACCTCCCATTATATACAATAAAATCTCAACTTAAATATGGTACAAGTGTATCTATATTAAAAAATATTTTAGGAAATAGTATAATGCTAATACCACTATCATTCTTATTAATGATTAAGAATAAGAAATACAATAATATTTTAAAACAAACAATTATTACATTACCAATAATTATTTTTATTGAAATACTTCAAGCATTTACTCATACAGGAGTATTTGATATCGATGATATTATATTAAATTATTTAGGTACGGTAATATTTACCTTTATAATTACTAGATTTAATATTATTGATAAGATAAAGAAACTATTCTATACAGACTATAAATTAAATGATAGAGTAAAGAACATAATATTCTATACTAGCATAATCTTATTAATTATATTTGATATTTATCTTTTGATATAACTCCATTATTACCAAATTAAAAGTAGTGAATAAGTAAAAAATATTTTTTTCGTAAGTTTTATTCTTGAAAAATATTAAAAATAATATGATTAATACTAATTTTTCTGATGAAGAAATATATGATAATTTCTTATCACTAGATGTAAATAAAGAAGCAATAATTAATCAGTCTCAAGTAATTAAAAAGATTGCTAATAATGGAAGTGCTGTAATAGTAGGAAGATGTGCTGACTACATATTAAAAGATAATGATGCTCTAGTAAAAGTATTTATATATGCTAATATGGATTATCGAATTCAAAATATAATGAAAAATTACAAAGACAATGAAAAACAAGCCAAAAAAAATATAATAAAATCCAATAAGTCTAGAGCTGCCTATTATAGCGCTATAGCTAACAGCACATGGGGAGATAAAAATAACTATGATTTATGTATTGATGCTAAAATAGGCAATGAAAATGTTGTTAAAATCATCTGCGATTATATAAATAATTCTAAATAGTAAAAGATATCATCTCAATTAAAAAGTGATATCTTTTTATAATTGTCGACATTTAATAATACATAGTGTATAATATTTATGTAATAAAGATAGGAAGTGAAATAATGCTAAAAAGAATTAAAGAAGTATTTATAAAAAACTATAAGTGGATAATTTGTTTTATTTGTTTAGTATTATTTTTGTTTTTAACAGAAGATGTATTTAATAATGAAATAATGCAAGGAGATGTTGTTGGCTATAAATATATTTCAAAATACTTAATACGTGATTCATTAACCCCCATATTTAAAATAATAACTTGGTTTGGTAGCGCTACTTGCTTAATACTATTAGCCTTCATATTATTCTTTACCATTAAAAATAAAAAAGTAGGTTTACTAACTAGTACTAATTTAATTATTATAACTATTTTAAATCAAGCCCTAAAAATAATTGTTCAGCGACCACGACCAACTGAATATCGTATAATTAACGAAACAGGATATAGTTTTCCATCCGGACATTCAATGGTAAGTATGGCCTTTTATGGTTTCTTAATTTATCTAATTTATAAAAATATTAAGGATAAATACTTAAAAATATCTTTGATTGTAGTATTATCGTTACTGATTGTTATGATAGGTATTAGTAGAATATATCTAGGAGTTCATTATACTAGTGATGTCTGTGCTGGTTTTCTAGTATCATTATCATATTTAATAATATATATTAATTTTGCAAATAAACTTGTATTAAGTAGGGAGAAATAATGAAAAACAAAAATTTAATTAATAGTTTCAAATATGCCTTTGCCGGCTTAAAAAGTGCTTTTAAAACTGAAAGAAATCTTAAAATTCATATTACCGTAGCTACTATTATTACTGTTTTAGGAATAATACTAAAGCTAAGGTCATGGGAATGGATAGTTTGTATTATTTGGTTTGCTATTGTTATAGGAGGAGAATTATTTAATACTGCCATTGAAATTGCTGTTAATTTAGCTATGCCCAAAATAAATAATGATGCAAAAAGAGCTAAAGATATTTCAGCGGGTGGCGTTCTAGTATTTGCTATTGGTTCAGCCATCGTTGGTCTTATTATATTTGTACCAAAATTAATATCTTTAATTAAATAAGGAGTATTCAACTAAATAATACTTCTTTTATTATGCAATAAACTTATGGTATAATAATATAAAGGAAGTGATAATATGAAATATTTTAAGAAATTAGAAGGAGAAAGAATATATCTATCACCAATAAACAGTGAAGATGCTGAAAAATATGTTTATTGGATGAATGACAGAACTATAACTGATAATATTGCTAGAACTACCGCTATAACAACATTTGAAAGTGAAAAAGAATGGTTAGCAAGTGCCTCAAAAAATGAAGCCAAACTCGCCATAATTAAAAAAGATACTGACGAATTAATTGGCAATTGTTCCCTAATGGATATTGATAGATTAAATAGAAAGTGTACTCTAGGTATATTTATTGGCGATGAAGGAAATAGAAGTATGGGTTATGGTACTGAAGCCTTAAAATTACTTTTAGACTTTGCTTTTAATTTTCAAAATATGCACAGTGTTGACCTAAAAGTATTCTCATTTAATGAAAGAGCCATTAAGTGCTATGAGAAATTAGGCTTTAAAAGATGTGGAACAAGACATGACGCCTACTTCCTAAATGGCAAATATCACGATGAAATAGAAATGGAAATGTTAGAAAGTGATTACTACGAAAGAAATAATATATAATCATTTAATGTTCGTTTAATAAAAATATTATATATAAGTAATGGTGATTTATTATGCGTGTTTTAATTGTTGAAGATGAATTTAATTTGGCAGATGTTATAGCATCTAGATTAAGAAAAGAAAAATATACTGTTGATATTAGTACTGATGGTGATGATGGTAGTTATAAAGCCATGACTAATATCTATGACTTAATTATTCTAGATGTCATGCTACCATATAAAGATGGTTTTACTATTCTGAAAGAACTAAAAGAAAATAATATTAAAGCACAGGTAATTATGCTTACTGCTATGGATGGCATTGATGATAAATTAAATGGGTTTAAAGGTGGGGCAGATGATTATCTAACCAAACCATTCCATTTAGAAGAACTAGTAGCTCGAGTAAATATTAAATTAAAGAAAGATATCAATAGTAATAATGATTATCTAGAGTATGGTGATATTAGATTAGATTTAAATAAAAAGAAAATAGTTAATATTAATAATAATGAAGAAATAGATGTTTTATGTAAAGAGTTTCTTTTGCTCGAGTGCTTACTTAGAAATAAAGATCAAGTTGTCTCTAAAGAGTTTATCTATGATTATGTATGGGGTATGGATAATGAATCAATATCAAATAATCTCGAAGCCTATGTATCTTTTATCAGAAGAAAACTTAAAGCTATTGACTCAACAGTAAATATTAAAGCTCTCCGTGGTTTAGGATACAAACTAGAGGCAAATTATGAATAATCTAGGTCAAAAAATATTTCATTTATTAATTATTATCTTAACCACATTTTTGTCTAGTATTTTTATTGCTTTTAACCTAAGCATATATAATAAAGAATATAACGATTTAAAAGAAAAGTTTATGATAATTAATTCAACCATCCAAAAGAATAGTTATAACCCTATATTTATGGAAAATGAAGTTTATGTTGTTATATTTAATAGAACAGGTAATATTGATAAAATAATTAATTATTCCTCTAATGATTTAACGGATAGTGAAATAAAAGAATTAGTAATTAATAATGTTAATAAAATAAATAGTAAAAAAATAGAATCATTATATACTAGTGATTATGTATTTATGGAAACAAAAGAAGGCAATCTAATAATGGTTAATAATACTAGTACTAAAAGTTATTTATTAAAAGAACTATTTAAATCAATTTTAGTCTTTATTATCCTAGAAACTATTCAAGTAATTATATCTCTAAATATTACTAAAAGAATAGTTAAACCCGTTAATGAAGCTTTTATTAGGCAAAAGCAATTTATCTATGATGCCTCTCACGAACTAAAAACCCCAATTGCTATTATAAGTGCCAGTGCTGAGATGTTAGAGAAGAACCCTAAAGAAAAGAAATGGTTAGATAACATTAAAACCGAAAATAATCGTATGAATAAACTAGTTATTAGCTTACTAGACTTATCTAAATCAGAAAATATTAAAGAAAATGAAGTATACACTAATGTTAACTTATCTAAAGTAATAAAAAATAAAGCCCTAACATTTGAAAGTTTAATATATGAAAACAGTCTTGAACTAGATGTTGATGTCGCCAATGATATTATGTTTAATTGTAATGAAGATCGAATAAAAGAATTATTAAGCATTCTAATGGATAATGCTATCAAATATAGTCTACCTAATTCACAAATTACTGTTAAACTATCTAAAGAAAAAAATAATATCTATCTCTCCGTTAAAAATAAAGGCAAAGAAATACCAATTAGTGAAAGAGAAAAAATATTTGAAAGATTCTATCGTCTAGATAAATCTAGAAATAGAGATGATAATCGTTATGGTATTGGTTTATCTATTGCTAAAAATATTGTTATAAACCATAATGGGACGATTAGTGTTAATTGTAAAGACGGCTACACAACATTTATGGTAAACTTTAAACAGAAATAATATTTTCTGTTTTTTTAATCTTTGTTTAACTTTTGTGTAATATTATTAATATGTACGAAGGAGGAAAATATATGATTAAAAGAAACTATATAAGGAGGTTTAATTATGGAACAAAAAAAGAAAGATAAAATAATAATAAGTGTAAGTGTTATTTCAATATTAGTTATATGTACATACTTATTATTCTCATTTAATGTTTTAAGTTTTAGTAATATAAATAATAATACTACTTTAAAATTAGCTAGTACTGAAACAAATACTAAAATTAAAGAAGGAATATATATAACTGATGTTTCAGAAGTAGTCGAAGAAACCATGCCCGCTATTGTTTCAATAACTTCTAAAACATTAATTCAATCAGGATACTATGGACCATTCTCCTTTGGTAGTAATCAAACCCAATATGTGGAAGGTGCCGGATCTGGAATTATAATTAGTAATTCTAATGATGAAATACTAATACTTACTAATAATCACGTTGTCAATGATTCTAGTGAACTAACTGTTAAGTTTATTAATGGTAAAGAAGCTGATGCTAAAATAGTTGGAACTTCTGAAAGAAAAGATATCGCTGTAATTTCCGTTAAAGTTAGTGCTTTAGATAGCGATACCTTAAGTCAAATAAAAATTGCCACTTTAGGAGACAGCAGTGAACTTAAAGTAGGTAATGGAATAATTGCTATTGGTAATGCTCTAGGTTATGGTCAATCAGTAACTACCGGTGTTGTCAGTGCGCTTAATCGAGAAATAGAAACTAATGGTTATACTAATAAAATGATTCAAATAGATGCTGCTATTAACGGAGGTAATTCCGGTGGTGCTCTATTAAACAATAAAGGTGAAGTAGTTGGTATTAACTCAGCTAAATATTCATCAAATGGTAGTTCTAGTGAAGCAAGTATTGAAGGTATGGGTTTTGCTATTCCAATATCTGATGTTAAAGACTTAATAACTGACTTAATGAATGGCAAAGAAGAATCAAGTGGTATGACTCTAGGAATAGAAGGCTATATGACAAATAGTTCTAATATAAGTAGTTATAACTTACCTGTAGGTTTCTATATATCTAACATAACTGAAGGTGGATATGCTGATAAAAATAACGTAGAAATAGGTTATATTATAAATAAAATAGATAATAAAGAAGTAAGTTCTGTTAATGATATTAAAGATGTCTTATATGAAAAGAAAGTAGGGGACACTATCACTCTTAAAGTTAAATATCCAAGTGGCAGAACTTATGCTGAAAAAGATATTGAAATAAAATTTTAAAAATATTTAGTATATTTAATGTTCATTTAAGGTATAGGTATTACTATTAATAATGTAAGGTGGTGATAATATAAGATATAAAAGAAGAATATAACTATAAAAGAAAGGTGATTAATATAGAAGTTAAGATAGTTGGAAGTAATTGTAAAAATGGAAATCATTTATACAAGAATCTTACCAAAGTAATTAAAAGTTTAAAAGATAAAAAGATTAAAATAATAAAAGAAGACAGTAATTCCTCACTCCAAAAATATAATATAAAGAATAAACCTGGTCTTATAATTGAAGATAAATTAATTTGCGAAGGCAAAGTTTTAAACGAGAAAGAAATAATTAGAATTTTAAACGTAGTTTATTGTTAAAACTTGGATAAAAAAATCCAAGTTTTTTCTATGTATTAAAAAATATCTCGTGTTATAATATATAATATATGTGAGGTGAAAAGATGGATAGAGTATATATATGTATTGATTTAAAGAGTTTTTATGCCTCAGTCGAATGTGTTGAAAGAGGACTAGATCCCCTAGATACTAATTTAGTAGTAGCCGATGAAGCAAGAACTGCTAAAACAATCTGCCTAGCTGTCTCTCCATCTCTTAAATCATATGGCTTATCCGGGAGATGTCGCCTATTTGAAGCCATTCAAAAAGTCAGAGAAGTAAACTATCAAAGAAGAAAAGACAATAATTATCGTCCCTTTACTAAGAAATCATATCTAGATTCTGAAATAAAAAGGAATAACAGCCTAGAACTAGACTTTATCAAAGCCACTCCCCGTATGCGCTTATACATGAAATATAGTACTGCTATCTATAACATATATCTAAAATATATCGCTGAAGAAGATATCTTAGTGTATTCTATTGATGAAGTATTTTGTGATATTACTAATTATCTAAAATTTTATAAAATGACTGCTTCAAAATTAGTAATGAAGATAATTAGTGAAGTCTATGAAACAACCGGTATTACTGCCACTGCCGGTATTGGTACTAATATGTATTTAGCTAAAGTAGCGATGGATATTATGGCTAAGAAAATGAAACCTAATGAATATGGTGTTAGAATGGCTTATCTTAATGAAGAACTATATAAAAAAGAATTGTGGAGTCATCAACCGCTCACGGACTTTTGGCGTGTTGGTAGGGGATATGCTAAAAAATTAGAAGCTAATCATATATATACAATGGGTGATATTGCCAGAACATCCCTTGTTAATGAAGACTTATTATTTAAATTATTTGGTGTTAATGCTGAATTATTAATTGACCATGCTTGGGGCTATGAACCATGTACTATAAGTGATGCTAAAAATTACAAACCCCTAAGAAATAGTATCTCCACCGGCCAAGTATTACACTGTGCTTATGACTATAATAAAGCCAAACTTGTAGTTAGAGAAATGGTTGATAGTCTTACTCTTGATTTAGTTGATAAACACCTCATATCTAATCAATTTGTCTTAACTATTGGTTATGATGTTGAAAACTTACTTAATCCCCAAATAGCTAGTCTATATCATGGAGAAATAACCACTGATAATTATGGTCGAAGCATTCCAAAACATGCTCACGGTACTGCCAATATTGATCATCGTACATCGTCAACTAGTATTATCACTAGTGAAGTAATGAAATTATATGATAAAATTGTTAATCGCCATTTACTCATCAAAAGAATTAATTTAACCGCCTGTGATGTTGTTAACGAAAACTGCCAAGATAATGTCGTAATCACTAAACAGCTAGATTTATTTAGTAATACTAGTGTGACAAATAAAGAAAAAGAACAAGAACTTCATAATGAAGTAGAAGAAAGAAAAATTCAAAGAACACTACTAGATATTAAAAATAAATATGGTAAAAATGCTATCTTGAAAGGCATGAATCTAGAAGAAGGTTCTACTCAAAAAGATCGTAATGAACAAGTAGGAGGTCATCGTGGATGAATAATTATGCTGATATTATTAATTTAAAACGTCCAGCATCAAATCATAATCATTTAAGTATTGAATCTCGCGCTAGTCAGTTTTCACCATTTGCCGCTCTGACCGGCTACGATAATGAAGTAAAAGAAACAGCTCGAATTACTGATAAAAGAATTGATATTGATGATGGCCTACGTGAAATGCTTAATGCTAAATTAAATTATCTAAACTATCATATTAAGGAAAGCCCTAATATATCTATCACATACTTTGTTAAAGACCATAAAAAAGAAGGTGGCAAATACTTAACTAAACAAGGAATAATCAAAAGAATAGATACTGTTAATGAAATAATAAAGTTTAATGATAATATGACTATATCAATGAATGATATTATAAATATTACCGGCGATATTTTTAACACATTACATGATAATTAAAGAATATTTTATCAAGTAAGATATTGACAAATTAGTCATTTAAATACTATAATATAATTACTTTCTAAGTTATTAAGTGACAAATAACAACTATTTAGAAACGGTTTCGCGATATAGAAATAAAGTGCACTAGTAGGTGAAATAAGGTGGTACCGCGGCATTAGTCGTCCTTATATATCTTTTAGTGTATTTTTTTATGGAAAAGGAGTAGATAATATGGCAAACATATATAGAAATATTTATTGCGGTAATGTAAGTAAAAATGAAATAGGAAAAGAAGTTAGAATAGCCGGATGGGTAGGCTCTATTAGAAATTTAGGTAGTCTAAGTTTTATAACAGTAAGAGATGAAACAGGAATAGTTCAAGTAATTAGTGAAGATTCATCTATGCTAAATGATTTAACAAGAGAAAGTACAGTTAGTATTACTGGTACTGTTAGAGCTAGAACAGATGATATGGTTAATAAAAATATGAAGACTGGTGAAATAGAAATAGTTCTTAAAACTATTGATGTACTAGGTAAATGTGCTAGCGTTCTTCCTTTTGAAATTAATCATTCTAAAGATTCAACTGAAGATACAAGACTTAAATATCGTTATCTAGATCTAAGAAATAGTGAAGTACACGAAAATATATTATTTAGAACTAAAGTAATTGATGAATTAAGAAGAATTATGAAAAGTATGGATTTCACAGAAATTCAAACACCAATCATAACAGCAACATCACCTGAAGGTGCTAGAGACTTTATCGTTCCATCACGTAAGTTTAAAGGTAAGTTTTATGCTTTACCACAGGCTCCACAAATATTTAAACAATTACTTATGGTATCAGGGTTTGATAAGTACTTCCAAATAGCACCATGTTTTCGCGATGAAGATCCAAGAAGTGATAGATTATATGGAGAATTTTATCAATTAGACTTTGAAATGTCTTTTGCTACTGATGAAGATGTTTATCTAGTTGGTGAAAAAGTATTTTATGATGTATTTACTAAATTTGGTAACAAGAAAGTAAGCCCAGCACCTTTCAGAAGAATACCTTATAGTGAAGCAATGTTAAAATATGGTTCTGATAAACCAGATTTAAGAAATCCATTAATAATTGTTGACTTAACTAATATTTTATCTAAATCAACATTTGCTCCATTTACAAATTCAACCATTAGAGGTATTAAAGTATCTAAATTAAATAAATCTAACTCTTGGTATAAAAATATTGAAGAATATGTTAAATCAGTTGGAGCTTCCGGACTAGGATATATCAAAGTTAATGAAGACAAAACATTCAAATCATCTCTTGATAAGTTCTTAACTGATGATATTAGAAGTGAATTAATTAATACTCTAAATCTAGAACCTGAAGATACACTATTTATTATCTCTGATACTAATAATGTTAATAAATATGCTGGTTTATTACGTACTAAATTAGGTCAAGAACTAGATTTAATTGATAAAGATAAATACGAGTTCTGTATTATAAACGATTTCCCATTCTATGAAAAGAATGAAGAAGATGGCAGTATTGAATTCTCACATAACCCATTCTCAATGCCTCAAGGTGGTCTAGATGCTCTAGAAAATAAAAACCCATTTGATATTTTAGCATACCAATACGACTTTGTATGTAATGGTTATGAGATGGCTAGTGGTGGTGTTAGAAACCATAGTCCTGAAATATTAAAGAAAGCTTTTGAATTAGCCGGCTATGATGAAGAAGTAGTTAAATCAAAATTCCCATCTTTATATACAGCATTTAGTTATGGCGCTCCACCACATGCTGGTATGGCTCCTGGTATTGATCGAATACTAATGTTATTAAAAGATGAAGAAAATATTCGTGAAATGGTTGCCTTTCCATTATCTGCTAATGGTTCAGATGCCATGATGGGTTGCCCAGGCGAAGTATTTGAAAAACAATTACGTGAAACACATATTAAAATAAGAGATTAATTATTAAAGCCTTGAGACTATCCTTAAGGCTTTTCTATATAATAAAAAATTATATGTAAAGTAGATTTAAAACTATAGACAATTAAATAGTTAATATGATATACTTAAGATACCTAGAGGATGCGACAACTTAATTTAAAACCGACTAAAGATATATTTAGGGAATCTAATACTTGTTATGTGTTGAAAACTTATTTCTTAATAAGAATCCTAATTAACTTGTTGTGATTACCCACCTGTGTGATATACGCGCGGGTTTTATCTGCTAGTATCGATTCTCCGGGTTTTTTCATGTCTAAAAGAGGTGCATTTATGTTTGATAGAGAAATAAAATTAATAGGAATAAATAATTATAATAAATTAAAAAATAGTACTGTTATGGTAATAGGCCTAGGTGGAGTAGGGGGATATGTTGTCGAATCTCTTTCAAGAGCTGGTATAGGTAATATTATATTAGTAGATTACGATATTATTGATATAACCAATATAAATAGACAGCTAATATCTAATACTAGTAATATTGGTATGAAAAAAACTCTCGAATGGCAAAAAAGAATTAACTTAATTAATCCAGAATGCCAAGTCACAACAATTGATAAATATTTAACTAAAGATAATCTATATGATACCTTAAATAATTATAAAATAGATTATATTATTGATGCCTGTGACACTATCATGGTTAAAAAAGAATTAATTAAATATACATATCTAAATAAGATAGGTTTTATTGCCTCAATGGGAACTGGTAATAAATTAGAACCCTCTAAACTAGAAATAACTACACTAGATAAAACTAGTTATGATCCAATTGCTAAAATATTAAGAAAATTTGTTAAAGATGAAAAAATAAATAAAAAAGTATATGTTGTCTGCTCCAAAGAACAGCCTAAAAAGATTAATGAAAAAACTATATCTTCAATTAGTACTGTACCATCAACAGCTGGTTTATTACTTTCATCTTTTGTAATTAATTCAATTATAAATAATTGACACAAAAAGCTTAATTAGATATAATTAATTTATGATAGGAGACGATAGTAATGAGTAGGTTAAGTATTTTTAGTGAAGATAGTAAAATTGGAGGAATGTATAAGTCTTCTTTAGCAAGCTTAGGTTTTATATCAGGCTATATTCCATCAACTAAGGAAATGAATGAAGCATACGCTCAAAGAAGTGAAGATTTATCAGGTTCAGCAATGCTAGAACAATTATATATCAATTTGCAAAAACCAATATATCGATATGAAAGAGTATATGAAAGAATTCAACAACAATATTTATTTAAACAATATGATATTCTGTATAAATACTATTATTTATTAGAAAAAGAAGGTCTCACTAAAGATAGTGAAAAGTTATTAAACTCATATGAAGATGAATATGAAAGATGCCTTAATGATATTCGCCACATTGAAGTAGAATCTAACATAGTAGCAGGGCTTATTACTAGTGGCATTGATGATGATACACTAGAAAATTTTATATCAGGATTAGAAAAAAGAGATTTAGATGAAAAATTTAATATTGATAATAACCAACTAAGTATTAAAATAAGTGATTTAAAAAAGAAAATAAAAGAACTATACTATGAACAGTCAAGTAAAAGTAGAATTGATATCAAGAACGAATATATATCAAAAGCAAAGACAATTGTAGATATAACGAGAAGATTTCCTAGTGCAGAACGAATTATAACGGACTATTTAGGTAAACAATCCGCTACAATAGTCGAAGATGATATTGATTTATCAAAACGTCGTGATCATCTTAGTGATGTAACTTTTATTAGCAAATTCTCAAAACACTCTCACAATGGTAATCCCAATACAAATAAAAAAGAATTAATTGCTAAATTAGATGGAATCAAAGATAAATTTGCCTATATATTAAAGAAAAAAAGAATAGATTATATGCAATTATTTAAAGAAAAAATACTTACTATTAATCATGATAATTATTTAAAAAATTTAACTAATTATCAAATTGCTTTAGATAAATTAGATGATAAAAATATCTTATTTAGTACATATACAAGTATTATAGGTGCTATGATTGATAATGGAAAACTTACGAATGAAGATATTGCATACCTAGACGGCTTATTAAATAGTTTTAATAATTATTTAGACGGAATAAAAGTTAGTAATAAAGAAGTTGACGATATTGATAATGCTCTTGTCAAAGAACAAGCAGAAGTATCATCATTCTGCTCATTTAAAGAAAGAGCCATAAATGAAAACATTATCTATAGATATGTCAATTTAAGAAATCAAATCATCTCATACTACGACCAATTATGCATCCCAGTTGCTGATAGAAAAAAAATCTATGAAATAATATTTAATTATAGAAAAATGTTACAAGATAGTAATATTAGTTTAAAAGAAAAATTAGATGCTATTGACTATTTAGCAGATTATGCTAATACTTATTGTAGTGATAATACTTTAAAAAAAAGTAGACCCTTAGCCTAAAAACTAAGAGTCTTTTATTTTACTTAAATTATCCATCACAGACTTTAAAACATTTTCGTTTTTATTATTCTTTGGATAGTAATAAACACTATCTTTTATTTTATCAGGTAAATATTGTTGCTTAACATAAGAATTCTTATAATTATGAGGATATTTATAATCAGGATTCCCATTAATTAGATGTTTAGGAATATTCCCTGTATTACCTGTCTGAATATCCGCAAAAGCTTTATCAATAGCCATTTCAGCTGAATTAGATTTAGGACTAAGTGCTAACTCAATTACTACTGCGGCCAAAGGAATTCTAGCTTCCGGCAAACCAAGCATTAAAGCTGACTCAATAGCGGCCATTACCTTGGGCCCCATTGACGAATTTGCAAGACCAATATCTTCATATACAATTACTGCTAATCTGCGACATACAGCCTCTAAATCGTCCCCATTAAGTAATCTTGCTAAGTAATAAACTGCCGCATTAACATCACTACCACGAATAGACTTCTGAAAAGCACTAAGTAAATCATAGTACCCATCACCATTCTTATCATGAATAACATTAGGCTTATTATTAATATTCTTAACAAGATCTAAAGTAACCTCCCCATCATTAGCAGAATAATAAGCAATCTCTAAAATATTATAAGCATATCTTAAATCACTACCCGATACCTTAGCTATATAATCAATAGTACTATCATCTATCTTAATACCATCTAAATATCCTGATGTAATGGCCTTATTTAAAGCCATGATAATATTATCGTAAGCTAAATCATGTAACTCAAACAACTGACAACGACTCCTAATAGCTGGATTAATTGAATGATATGGATTAGCTGTCGTCATCCCAATTAAAGTAATTAAACCACTCTCTAAGTATGGTAATAATAAATCTTGCTTATCTTTATTTAAACGATGAATTTCATCCATAATTAGCACTATACCATTATACATCTTAGCTTCTTCAACAATCACATCAAAATCTTTCTTATTATTAATAACGGCATTTAAAGTACGATACCTAACATCTAACTCATTAACAATAGCTAAAGCAATCGAAGTCTTCCCAATACCCGGATGCCCATATAATATCATAGAAAATAACTTCTTATTCTTAACCAAATTATATAATATCTTACCCTTACTTACTAAATGTTCTTGTCCAATTACATCCTCTAATGATTTAGGTCTTAACTTAATAGATAATAATTCATTCATAACCATAATTCCTTTCAATATATATTCATTATAAACTAATATTAATTAATTATCAAATACTATTTAAAATTAAATATTTATGGTATAATTAAATAGTAAATAGTTAGGATATGATAGAATGAATAATGATAAAAATATAGAATTTATTATGAAATATCAAACTTACTTATTATCAGAAAAACACTTATCTGATAATTCAATATTTTCTTATTGTGAAGATATTATGCTATTCTTAAAATATATAAATAAAGATGTAACCTCTATCACTAAAGAAAATATCTATAATTACTTAGCATATCTAGATAAAGAAAAATATAGTGTTTATAGTGTTGCTAGAAAAATATCTTCTCTTAAATCATTTTATATATTTCTAAATAAGCACTATCAAATGAAAAATATTATTGATGATATTGAAATGCCTAAATATTATAAAAAGTTGCCGACTATTTTAACTATTGAAGAAATAGATAAATTACTTAATGTCAACTTAGTAAATGCTTACGACTATCGTAATAAAGCTATGCTAGAACTTATGTATGCGACGGGGCTTCGTGTCAGTGAATTAGTTAATTTAGATATTAATAATGTTAACTTAGAAAAAAAGTTTGTTAGATGTATTGGTAAAGGGAGTAAAGAAAGAATTGTTCCTATTGGTGATGTAGCTTGTAATTATCTAAGTATTTATCTAAATGAATATCGTGATAAATTAACTAAGAATAGACTATGTGAATCACTATTTTTAAATAATCATGGTAATACTATTACTAGACAAGGTTTCTTTAAAATGCTAAAAGAGCAATGTATTAAAGTAGGTATTGATAAAAATATTTCACCCCATATGCTAAGACACTCATTTGCCACTCATTTACTCAATAATGGTGCTGACTTACGTAGTATCCAAATGATGCTCGGACATAGCAATTTATCTACGACGCAAATATATACTAATGTATCAAATGATATATTAAAAGAAAATTATAAATTATACCATCCAAGAGGATAGTTTAAAGAAAGAGGGATATAAATGGAATTAAATAAAAATATGTTTAGAGAATACGATATAAGAGGAATATATGGTACTGATTTAAATGGTGATATTGCCTACTTAATCGGTCGTGGACTTGGAAGTAAAATGCACAAGTTAAATATTACTAAAACCGTTGTTGCTTATGACAATAGATTATCATCTGTCGAGCTAGAAGAAAACTTAATCAAAGGACTAGTTGAATCAGGAATTAATGTTTATCGACTTGGTCTTGCCAGTACGCCAATGTGCTACTATGCTAGCAATTATTTTGATGTAAATTGTAGTGTAATGATAACTGCTTCCCACAATCCAAAAGAATATAATGGTTTTAAATTCTCATTTGACGGTATTAGTAATGCCTGTGGTAGTAGTGTTACAGAAATATATGATATTATCATTAATAAAGACTTTGTAAGTGGTAATGGTACAATATCTAATGTTGACATTGAAGACGCTTACATAGACCTATTAACTAATAATATAAACTTACCTAAGAAACTAAAAATAGTTTATGACTGTGGTAATGGAACAACATCTATTATTGCTAAAAAAATATTTGATAGACTTAATGTTGAATACATACCACTATATGATATATCTGATGGAAGTTTTCCAAATCATCATCCTGATCCATCGGTTGAAGAAAACCTACGTGACTTAGAAAAAACTGTCATTGAAAATAAAGCAAGTCTTGGTATTGCCTTTGATGGCGATGGTGATAGAGTAGGGGTAGTTGATGAAAAAGGTAATATGATTGATATTGACAAATATTTAATTATCATGTGGAAATATCTAGTAAATAGAGTAGAAAAGAAGGAAACATTCTTTGATGTAAAATGTAGTAAAGTTTTAGAAGATGAATTGATTAAATTAGGTGTTAAACCAATCGAAACTAGAACCGGCAATTCATACACTAGAAGAATAAGTGCTGAAGGAGATTACATCCTAGGTGGTGAATTATCCGGACACGTTTACTTCAGAGATAAATTTCCTGGTTATGATGATGGAATATACGCCGGAATTCGTCTAATCGAAGCTATATCTAATTTAAATGTTGAATTAAGTTCTATGCTAGAAGGAATTAATAAGTATTATTCCACAAAAGAAAATAAAATAGCTGTCGATGATAGTATTAAGTTCGATATCGTTAATAAAGTAAAAGAATACTGTATCAGTAAAGGATATAAATTCATTACCTTAGATGGTGTCAAAGTAAAATACGACGATGGATTTGCTTTAGTTAGAGCCTCAAATACAGGCCCAAATATAACAACTAGATATGAAGCCAAAACTGAATCTAGATTAGAAGAAATAACTAATGAATTCAATAACTTAATATATAGTTTATTAAATAAATAGAATGATATACTAGCAAGTAAATAATCAATTTATTTGTTAGTTCTTTTTATAGAAGTTAACATAATATACATTATAGGAAGTTATAAATTTATATAAAAATATAGATAAAATAATATATTATTGTTTAATTAAAACCATAATTATTTATTAAATTAATTTATATAGCAACATTTACTATATATCCTTATTAAGCAATCTAATTCTAATTCATATATCATTCATCATTTTAAAATATTTAATCAGATGGATAAATATTCAACTATTATTACCTCGATGCAAATTTCACCTTGATAAATAAATACTACATCCACTCTCCTATTAATTTCAATTTTAAATTTGTTCTTGAGATAGACAATTATATGTCTTTCCCGTACCCGATGCAAATTTCGCGAATAAATAAATTAACACTAGATGGATACTTGTTCATATTTTATAATCTCGATGCAAATTTGAATTAGCTAATTTTTGTATTATATGACCAATTATGAATCTTTAATAATTTCGATGTAAATTTAACAGATTGATAAATTTAATATTTAAAATTTTTTAAAAAAATATTTTTAGATTAATTATTAAATCAAAAATTAATTTTTAATATTATTTAAATTTAGATTAATATTTATCTATCAAACAATATCTCGATGTAAATTTCAAATTTACGATAAAATATCATAAGTATAATTACTTGTCATAGTTAATAAATAGTTAATAAAAAGCCCCCTACTCCGAAGTCAATTTAGAAGTAGGGGGAGTTGACAACAAAAAAGACTAGTTATACACTAGCCCATCTTGATTGAATTTCTGCAATCTTATCAAATACCTCACCAGCATTATTTTCATTTATCTCATCATATCCAAGTTCTCTTAAAGCTTGAACTTTAGCAGTATTTAATTCTTGTGTTCTACTAAGTTTTTCTTCATTCTTTCTAGATAATTCCATTTCCCATCTCTTGTGAGACTCAGCCAATTTACTGCGAGATGCTCCGCCATTGTTATATAGTGTCATAGCGGAATACATAATACTTTCAAAAATAAATTGCTGTTCTTCTTCAAAAGCATATACATTAGGATTCGTATACCCTAATGATTTTGACACATAACCAAGTATATATTTCATTTCCTTATTATTACCTACGGCTTGTAAAAATTGATATATATAAGCAAGTAATACTTGACTTGATTTTGTCTTATCCTCGTTTAAAAATTCCTTTAATTGAAATACAATATCACTTATCAAATCTTGTTCTTCTTTTCTCAATCCTGTTAATTCAATAATTTCACTTTTTTTAACTGGATTCTTTTTAGAATTAAATATTTTATTTCCTACTTGTTGAATATATTCATCTGTCAACTCAACATTTTTAAGTTCTTCCTCTGTTTTAACATCTAATAATTTAAATAATAATTGACATTTATCATTTGACAATTTAGATAGATCATCACCATCTAAATAGTTGTATACCATTTGTCTAGATACATTAAGATATTTAGCTAAATTAACTTTAGATATATTAGCTTCTCTTAATATTACATTAATTTTTTCTACTGTGGTCATAATACATACCCTCCTATTAATATTTTATCATTTATACGAAATATGTCAAGTATTAGAAAGCGCTTCTAATCATTCCTCCACCTAGACATTTTCCATCTTTATATAGTACGCAAAATTGTCCTGGCGTAACCGCTTTAGCCTTATCATAAGTAATTGTTAACTCATCACCATTTATTTCTTCTACTTTACATCTAATGTCTTGTTGACGATATCTAAATTTACATGCGCATTCTTTTAATTCATCCATGTCATCAGTCAAGAAATTAAACTTTTCAATAATCGCACGAGTAGTGTATAATGACTCACATTCTTCACCACTTGATACATATAAAATATTATTATCCAAATCTTTCTTTACAACATAACTCTTGTCTTCATTACCACCTAGATTTAGTCCCCTTCTTTGACCAATTGTATAGTACATTAAACCAATATGTTCTCCTACTACTTCATTAGTATCAATATTAACAATTTTGCCGGGTTGATTAGGCAAATAATTTTGTAAAAATTTGGTAAAATTTCTTTCTCCAATAAAACATATTCCTGTTGAATCTTTTTTACTAGCAGTAACTAAACCATACTCTTTAGCAATTCTTCTTACTTCCGGTTTTTCAATATCCCCAAGTGGGAATAAAACGTTTTTAAATTTCTCCTTATCAACATATGCTAAAAAATAACTTTGATCTTTATTCAAGTCTTTTGCTTTATACAACTTTCCATCAACAATCTTCGCATAATGGCCAGTAGCTACATAATCAGCTTTCAAATCAATAGCCGCTTTAATAAACAAATCAAACTTAATATATTTATTGCACATAACATCCGGGTTAGGAGTTCTACCTTTTTTAAGTTCATCTAAAAAGTAAGTAAAAACATTATCCCAATACTCTTTAATAAAGTCGATTCGCTTTAGTGGAATTCCTAGTTTTTCGCAAACCTTTAAAGCATCGTTATAATCCTGTTCTTGAGGACATATATCATTATTAATAGTAGGATTTCCTGAAATATCATTGTTAATATTAGAATCCCAATTACGCATAAAAAGGCCAATTACATTGAAGCCTTGTTTCTTTAATAAGTATGCGCTTACACTACTATCTACTCCACCAGATATACCAACTACTACTGTTTTCATGTTTTTCACTTCCTACCTCATTATAACATGTTTCACTTAGGTAGTCCAATAAAACTCTATAGGATAAATAAAAACTGTTTTAATAAAATAGGAACCAAAAAACTTTCCATAATAGAAGTAATAATAATCATAACTAATACAATAACATAATATGTTAAATACTTACTAAAAGGTTTTTTTAAATCAATTTCTTTTTTTCCAAATAAAGCATGCATTAATAAGATAGATATTTTAATTGCATACACCAACAATATAGTATAAAAAATAAAATTAATAAAATGTGGTATCATGTAAAAAATACTTAAGATCATGCCTTTTATTCCATAAGTAAAAACAAAAGCAGAAATAGAAAAACCAATCATAAAACTTTTTACAAAATAAAGTAAAATAATAATAGGTATTCCAATAATACTTACACCTAAAATAAAAATAGTAAGAGAATAACCAATATTAGAAAAAAAGGTATTTTTAAATGCTTCTAAATAATTCAGATTACCACTTTTTATACTTTCTGTAAAAGAAGTTACATATTCTTTTACGAGTGCTTGATCCGATTTATTTATAAATGTCAAAAAAATACTTCCTGCTATAACACCGATAAGTGCTAGTCCAAAAAGAAAAGATAGTATTCTTTTATTGCGTTTTATTTTTGCTTTTATGCCATGTTTAATTTCTTTCATACCTCACCTCTAATAAAGAATATGCTTTTCAATTAGAAATATTCCAAAATAGAAAAAAATATTGTATAATATCTCTAATGAGGTGAAAATATGATTAAAAATAAGAAGAAAAAGAAATTTAAAATAAATCCACAACAAATATGTGCTATCGTACTATTACTTGTCGTAATTGGAACATATGTTGCTAGTTTGTTTATGATTTAAAACAAAACATTTAATCTTAAGATTAAATGTTTTTATTTTCTAATTTAGGATGCATACATTCATTTAAAGCTTGAGATAATAATGAAACATGTTTTTTAATTACAAAATCTATTTCCTTGGGCGTAATCATTAAATTATACCCAATTGGAGTTAATACTTCATATAGTAAAGATTTTACCTCCTCTTCTTCTAATGTTCCAACCATACCAAGCAGTTTTTCTTTATCATTTTTTTCTATATCAACTTCTTCTTTTAAATAGTTAACTTGATTAGAAGTAATAAAACGACTTTTTTTAAGTTTAGAAAACTTTTTTTGAAAAGAATACTTTTTAGTTAAAAATTTTAAAGTATCAGAAACAACACTTACAGCATCTACAACAGTTGGAACACCAATTGCTAAAACAGGAACATTTAAAACCTCTTTACTAATTTCTTTACGATTATTTCCAACTCCACTTCCAGGCGTAATTCCCGTATCTGATATTTGAATCGTTTTACAAACGCGTTCTAAAGATCTACTAGCAAGAGCATCGATTACAATAACTAATTCAGGTTTATAAGTATTTACTACATT